>CDZI01066199.1_pt1 | contig 30290 bp, 27 predicted proteins | sample 554811 | NCBI WGS metagenome assembly CDZI01 (sample SAMEA3182110, study PRJEB8094) | gut metagenome | biome: human; feature: gut; material: Stool; isolation source: human stools | place: Canada | collected 2013-04-23
GAACAAATTTATGCTCAATGAAACTTCTTATCACGGTTCGGGTGCTATTAAGGCAATACCGGACGAAATTAAAAGCAGAGGCTTTAAAAAAGTTTTTGTTGCTTCTGACCCCGATCTTGTTAAATTCGGTGTATCAAAAAAGGTTACCGATATTCTTGAGGCTACCGGTATAGATTATAAGCTCTATTCCGACATTAAGCCGAATCCGACTATCGAAAATGTACAGCACGGCGTTTCCGAATTCAAGGCATGCGGCGCCGACTGCATAGTAGCTATCGGCGGCGGCTCTTCTATGGATACCGCTAAAGCTATCGGCATTATTATAGCAAATCCCGAATTTGCCGATGTCCGTTCTCTTGAGGGTGTAGCGCCGACAAAGAACAAATGTGTTCCGATAATCGCGGTTCCTACCACCGCAGGTACTGCCGCGGAGGTAACAATCAACTATGTTATTACCGATGTTGAGAAAAAGCGTAAGTTTGTTTGCGTTGACGCGCACGACATTCCGGTTGTAGCTGTTGTTGACCCCGATATGATGTCTACAATGCCGGCTTCTCTTACCGCCGCTACCGGTATGGACGCTCTTACCCACGCAATCGAGGGATACATAACAAAGGGCGCTTGGGAGCTTTCGGATATGTTCCATATAAAGGCAATCGAAATTATCGCCCGTTCGCTCCGTGACGCCGTTAAAAACGGCAAGGACGGCAGAGAGGGAATGGCTCTCGGTCAGTATGTTGCCGGTATGGGCTTCTCTAATGTAGGTCTCGGTGTTGACCACTCTATGGCTCATACTCTTTCGGCTTACTACGATACTCCGCACGGCAAGGCTTGCGCTATACTTCTTCCGGCTGTTATGGCTTATAACGCAGAGTACACCGGTGAAAAGTATAAGGACATTGCCAAGGCAATGGGCGTTGAAGGTGTTGACGGTATGACTCAGGAAGAATACCGCAAGGCGGCAGTTGAGGCTGTAAGACAGCTTGCCGAGGATGTAGGTATTCCCACCACATTAAAGGGCATAGTGAAGGAAGAAGACATTCCTGCACTTGCGGAATCCGCTTATGCCGATGCTTGCCGTCCCGGTAACCCGAGAGATACAAGCGTTGAGGAAATTGCAGAGATATACAAAAGTCTTATGTAATTCTTAATTTGTTTTTTAAAAGGACCTCCGCCGCGGCGGAGGTCCTTTCTCTTGACTTTTTTTCGTTTACATATATAATTTATATGTGATTAAATTGAGAAAAAAGTGGTTTAATGGTTAATTTAAATAACAAGGTAAAGGGAATAATTTGCGTTTTGATTGCGGCATTCGGTTTTTCGGTTATGTCCCTGTTTGTCAAGCTTTCGGGCGATCTGCCTGCTTTTCAAAAGGCGTTTTTCAGGAATTTCATTGCTTTTATCTTTATCCTTTTTATGATGTTGAAGGAAAAAATAAGCTTTATGCCCGAAAAAGGAAATATACCCGCGCTTTTCGGCAGGAGTATTTGCGGAACGCTCGGTCTGCTTTGTAATTTTTATGCTCTCGGCAGGCTTAACCTTTCCGACGCAAATATGCTTAATAAGCTCTCGCCGTTTTTTGCTATTCTTTTTTCGGTTATACTGCTTAAAGAAAAGCCGGGCATAGTACAACTGCTCGGCGTTGCGGTTGCGTTTATCGGAAGCGTGTTTATTATAAAGCCGGGGTTTAACAGCCCTTCGGCTGTGCCGGCGCTTGCAGGGGTGTTAGGCGGACTCGGCGCAGGTGCGGCATATACCTTTGTCCGTAAGCTCGGTTCGAAAAACGAGAACAGTAAAAGAATAGTTTTTTATTTTTCAGCGTTTTCGTGTCTTCTGTGTCTGCCGTTTATGATGGCGGGGTATAAGCATATGTCAATTTCACAGCTTTTGTATCTGGTACTCGCAGGAACCTTTGCCTGTATCGGTCAGCTTGGGATTACAAGGGCGTATTTATTGGCACCCGCAAAGGAAATTTCCGTTTACGATTATTTTCAGGTTGTATTTGCCGCAATACTCGGATTTTTCTTCTTCGGCGATATACCCGACATTTTAAGTATATTGGGCTATATTTTAATATGCGGCTCGGGCGTTGCAATGTTCTTTTATAACACAAAAAAAGTGGGGTAAACCCACTTTTTTATTTTATACCGTCAAACTTTGAGGTATCGGCAATTACTATTAATTTCATTTCCTTTGTAAGCGGAAGCTGGGGGTCTATCGAGGTTTCTACGGTATCTCCGCTTTTTACGGCTACAATGTTTATAGAGTATTTTTTTCTGAGATCAAGCGTGGCAGGGCTTTTGCCTACCCATTCATCTCTTACATCAAGCTCTGCCATAGATATATTGTCGGAAAGCTCCACCAAATCGATAAAGCCTGAGCTTAACAGGTTTTTTGCAAGTCGTTTGCCCGATTCCTTTTCGGGTATTATTACTTTGTCCGCCCCGATTTTTTCGTAAATCTTGCGGTGTATGTCATTTGCGCATTTTGTTATAACGGTTTTTACGCCGGCTTCCTTGCAAAGAATGGTTGCCATAACGCTCGCTTCAAGATTTGCCGCCATTGCCACTATTACCGTGTCTATATTAGCTGTACCGAGCCGCTTTATGACCTCGGGGTCGGTAACATCGGCACATTTGCAAATCGGCAAATCAGCGGCGGCGTCGGTTACGGTTTCGTCATTTATATCCACCGCCAATACTTCTGCTCCGCCGGCGGTCAGCTCTGTTGCCACAGCCCGTCCGTACCGTCCGAGACCGAAAACGGCATATGTTTTTTTCATAATTGTCGCTCCTATCCTAAACTTATTTCTTCAAAAGGATTTTTTACTATATTTTCATTTTTGGTTTTTCCCGTTATCGCAATGGCAAGTGAGATAGGACCTACCCTGCCTAAATACATTGTAAACGCAATAATAAACTTTCCTGCCGTGTTAAGGGAAGAGGTAAGATTGCGTGAGAGACCCACGGTTGCGGAGGCACTTACGGTTTCGTAAAATATGTCGAGCGCGGGGGCGTTTGTAACGCACGAAAGCAAAAGCGAGGATAAAAACGCTATCATAAACGAAACCGCCGCAACAGCCGAGGCTTTACGCACGGCGGAAATGCTTATTCTTCTGCCGAACATATTAACATCGTTTTTATTCTTAATAACAGACACTGCCGACGCCGCCAGTACCGCAAAGGTAACGGTTTTAATGCCGCCTGCCGTGCCGACGGGTGAGCCGCCGATAAACATAAGTAAAAGTGACAGTACAGACGACGAAACGGTTAGATTCTGCTGCGGAACAGTCGCAAAGCCCGCAGTTCTTGTTGTCACCGATTGGAATAGCGAAAGGAGTATCCTGTCCCCGGCGGGAAGCCCCTTCATTGTTTCGGGGTTGCCGTATTCGAAAATATAAAAGCACACCGCACCCGTGACAATAAGGACTGCGGTTGTAAACAAGGCAATTTTGCTGTGCAGGGTAAGCGAGGACCACAGCTTTATTTTTTGCTTTGTCCGTTTTTTTATAACCCTTACGACATCCCACCATACAATGTAGCCTATACCGCCGAGAATTATAAGCAAGCAGGTGACAATGTTTATTATCGGGTTTAAGGCATAGCCGCAAAGACTGTTTTCGGAAATTATATCAATACCTGCGTTGCAGAAGGCGGAAACAGAATTAAAAACCGAATACCAAACGCCTTTAATGCCGAAATCGGGCACAAAAACGGTCATATATAACAGTGCTCCGAAGCTCTCGACCGCAAGCGTACCGAAAACAACCTTTTTTGTAAATTTAACAACACCTGACGTTGTGTTAAGATTGAAAGAATCCTGTATAAGTATACGGTCGGCAATTCCAATTTTGCGGTGAACCAAAATCATCAGTTCAGCCATAACGGTAATTACGCCGAGACCGCCTATCTGAATAAGAAACAGTATTACTACCTTTCCGAAAACGCTCCAGGCACTGACTGTCGGCAGGGTTACAAGTCCCGTAACGCATACAGAGGTAGCCGAGGTGAAAAATGCATCGGTAAATGAGACGGATTTGCCGTCCGCCGAGCTTATCGGCAGCCACAAAAGCAAACTGCCTATAATTATAAGGCTGAAAAAGGCGAGAAGTATTAATTGCGGAGCCGTTAGTTTTGGTGAAAAGCTTTTTTTCATCTTCTTTTCCTACCGGTAAGCTTTTTGGCAAAATAAAGACATAAGGCTATATTTGCCGCAAGCATTATAATACTGCCCTCAAGCTTTGCGTCACCGCCTGAAAAAAGCTTATTACCCGAATAAACGGTGTTTATAATATAAGGGTAATCCTTTGAAACGGTAAAGCTTCCCAAAATCAGCGAGCTTACCGCATTGTAAAAGAAGTGTGCGGTTATCGGTGCTAAAAGCGAGTGCGTATATTCAGCAAGGAAGCATAAAGCTAAATTGCCCAGCAATAAATTTGCGGTATATATGACTCCGCCCGAAAAAATGTCAATGTTCATTGAAATGAAAAGCACGGTTATTACGGCGCATACGGCAGGGAGCGGATAATAGCATCTGTAAAGCTTCCACAAATATCCCCTGAGCAGCAGCTCGGTTGCGGCGGCATTGCAGAAAACAGCCGCTATCCAAATCAAAACATCCGAAAAGCTGTTAATGTTAACGCCGTTAAACGACAGACCTTTGAAAATAAAGAGCGGAACGGCGGTTACGGCTATCGGTAAAATACCCACAAGCAGACCGCAGCAGTAGTGGCGAAGCTTGTTTCTGCGGTTAAAAACACGCAGTCTGCCCTTTTCGACAAATTTTATGAAAATAAAGGTAAATACTAATGCTGTCGCAAGAAAGACCGCCTCGCTTAAAAGTGCGTTAAGCGAGTCTCTGCCCGTTTTAAGCTTTGGTATAAGGTATGCCGCAACTATTGCAAAATCAAAGAAAAAAAGTGTTTTGTAAATGTTTATAATTAAGTTCTTCACATAAATTCCTTCCGGCGTTTTTTTTAATTATATAACAAACATATTATTTATTCAACTGTTTTATATACGCCTGCTTGACAAGATGTTATAAAGGGTGTATACTAATTTGCAAATGATTTGCAAATTCGGAGTTAATGTATGATCAAAAAAATTACGGCGCTGTTTACGGCGTTGCTTACAGCCGTATTATTTTCGGGATGCGGCAATTATAATCTTAGAAAATCGGACAGGCTTAATGCCGTGTGTACGGTTTTTCCTATTTATGACTGGACTCGTGAAATTGCGGGGGATATCGCCGATATTACGCTGCTTTTGGAAAACGGTACGGATATGCACAGCTATCAGCCGTCTGCGGACGATTTTATTAAAATCGCCTCTGCGGATATTCTTATATACATTGGCGGAGAATCAGACAAATGGGTAAAGGAAGCGTGTCTGCGTTCGCCGAACAAGGACAGAACGGAGATTAATTTAATTGATCTGCTCGGTACAGACGCGATAAACGAGGAACACGATGAAGAGCATCACGGTAATCACGAGGATGAATATGACGAGCATGTCTGGCTTTCGCTTAAAAATGCTGCAAAGCTGACGAATAAAATCAGCGAGATATTTTGCGAAAAGGATGCCGCCAATAGAGAGGTATACGGCAAAAATGCGGAGCTGTATATAAAAGAGCTTTACGAGCTTGACAGGGAATATGAAAACGCAAGTCAAACGGCATCGGTAAAATCTCTTATTTTTGCTGACAGATTTCCGTTCGCCTATTTAATGCGTGATTACGGGATATCGTATACGGCGGCGTTTCCCGGCTGCTCCGCCGAAACAGAGGCAAGCTTTGAAACAGTGACCCGACTTTCAAAAAAGGCGGACGAGACGGGCGCCCGTTATATTTTCACAACGGAAAGTCCGCAGCCGCTTGTGGCGGAGACCGTAATAAAAAATACCGAGTGCAAGAATCAACGCATTTTATTGCTTGACAGTATGCAGTCGGTAACAAAAAAGAGAATTTCCGGCGGCGAGACCTATCTCTCGATAGCAAAAAACAATCTTATTAACTTTAAAAAGGGACTTGACAACGATGGAAATGCTTCTTAAAGCAGATAATGTTTATTTGGGGTACGACGGAAAAACGGTTGCCGAGGGAATCGGTTTTGAGGTGTTCCGCGGCGATTATCTGTGTGTGGTAGGGGAAAACGGTTCGGGTAAATCAACGCTTATTAAAGCGCTTACCGGTATTAATCCGCCGCTTTCGGGCAGTATTGAAAAAAGCCCGAAGCTTAAAAACGGAGGAATAGGCTATCTGCCGCAGCAGACCGATCTACAGCGCGATTTTCCCGCAAGCGTAAGGGAAATTGTGCTTTCGGGGTGTCTGAAATCGGGTAAGTTCAGACCTTTTTACAATAAAAGCGACCGTAAGACCGCAAGCGAGAATATGGAAAAAATGGGTATTAAGGATCTTGAAAACAAGTGCTTCCGTGAGCTTTCGGGCGGACAGAGGCAGAGGGTGTTGCTTGCAAGAGCGCTATGCGCCGGCAGAGAGCTGCTTATACTTGACGAGCCGGTTTCGGGGCTTGATACTTTATCTGAAAAAGAAATGTACTCGGTTATAAAGGAACTCAATGACGAGGGAATTGCAGTGATAATGATAACACACGATATTAAGGCGGCGGAAAAGTACGCCGATAAATTTCTTGTTATCGGCAAGGAAGTTTTTTACGGAACCCGAGATGAATTTATAAAAAAACAGACGGGGGAGAATTAACAGTGGAAGATTTGATTATAAAACTGCAATTTTATTTTCAGTATCCGTTTGTTCGGTATGCTATGATTGTCGGGGTGCTTATAGCGCTTTGCTCATCGCTTTTAGGCGTTATACTTGTGCTTAAACGGTTTTCGTTTATCGGCGACGGGCTCTCCCATGTTGCGTTCGGCGGAATAGCCATAGCCTCTGTTCTCGGTATTTCAAATAATATGGCGGTTGTTCTGCCTGTTACGGTTTTAAGCGCGGTTTTGCTTTTAAGAACGGGGAAAAACACAAAAATAAAGGGAGACGCCGCAATAGCAATGATTTCGGTCGGCTCGCTTGCGATAGGCTATTTGCTTATGAATGTTTTTTCTTCCTCCTCTAATGTTTCCGGAGATGTGTGCAGTACGCTTTTCGGCTCGACCTCAATACTTACGCTTTCAAGGCTTGAGGTTCTGCTTTGCGTAATACTTTCGGTGACGGTTGTAACGCTGTTTGCTGTATTTTATAACAGAATATTCGCCGTAACCTTTGATGAGGATTTCGCGCAGGCGTCCGGCTTAAGGGCGGAAGCTTACAATCTTCTCATAGCGGTGGTTACGGCGGTTATTATCGTGCTTGCAATGAACCTTGTTGGTTCCTTGCTTATATCCGCGCTTGTTATTTTTCCTGCAATATCTGCAATGCGTATTTTCAAAAGCTTTTTGCCTGTCGTATGCTTTTCGGCGGCAATTTCGGTGATTTGCGCCGCACTGGGAATACTTATTTCGGTGCTTGCCGGAACGCCCGTTGGTTCAACGATAGTTGCGGCGGATCTGGCAGCTTTCCTTATATGCTGTATTGCGGGCAGATTAAAACGCTAAATGTTTTCATCGTTTTTTTGGTTTTTTCTGTAAGCTAGGTAATCCTCAAGAATTATAACTGCGGCTACGGCGTCTATAACGCTTTTGCGCTTTTTACCTCTTGTATCGGTATAATTAAGCGCGGTATGGGCAGAAACGGTAGTACAGCGTTCGTCCCACATAACAACGCTCTTTCCGCTTTCTTCTTTTATCATATCGGCAATTTCCGCACACTCACAGGCTCTGCTTCCGGCAGAGCCGTTCATATTTTTAGGATATCCCACTACTATAAGTTCGGCGGAATACTCTTCGGCACAGCCGCAGATTTTTTTAACAAGTCTTTCGGTCGAATATTCATTAATAACGCATTTGGGAAAGGCAAAGCTCTCTCCCGTATCCGATACCGCAATTCCGGTTCTGGCTTTGCCGAGGTCAACTGACATTATAATCATTTTTTCTCTCCGCCCATAAATGAGGATAGTCTGCTCCTTTGAGGAATAAGTTCGGCAGGAAGATGCGAGACATCGTTAAAGAAGACTACCTCAGGGGTAAAGCATTCGTCAAATCTTATAAGCGAGACAGCAGTGTTTTCACTCCACGGCGTTTTTGAAAGCTTTTTAATGTCTCCGTTTAAAAGGCGGCACATAAGGCACCTTGTAACGCCGCCGTGTGTGGTGCAGGCAACGGTTTTGTCCTTGTTATCTTTTGCTATTTTAAGTACGGTGTCCCAAATGCGGTCATATGCGTCACGCATTTTTTCACCGCCCTCCGGTGCAAAATCCTCTGGGTGGTTATCCCAGGTATCTGCTAGACCGGGAATTGAGCGGAAGGTCTCCAAAAACGGTTTACCCTCAACTATTCCGCCGTTTAATTCACGCAGTCCGGGCTCGCATATAAGCTCTATATTTCTTCCGCCTATCACGGCAATAGCGGTTTTTTTTGCCCTTATAAGAGGACTTGTATAAACCTTATCAATTCTGATATCGGCAAACCTGCGTTTTAAATATTCGAGCTGTTCGGCGCCTGTTTCGCTTATATCAAGGTCCGATGCGCCCTGAAATATCCGTTTGACATTGCCTATTGCTTCGCAATGCCTTACTATATAAATTTCTGTCATTAATATCACCGAAAAAATTATAACACGCTTGCATAAAAAAGGCAAGGCGGGACTTAACTGTATTTTTTTGTCGGTTGACAAAAGCTTTCAAAACGGGTATAATAAACAGAGCAAATACGCAGCATAAAAGAGCAAGATTTAAGTCTCGTTGCAGAGAAAGCAAAGGGTTCTCCCGTTACTTCAGTCAAAGACCTTTTAATTTCCTAAAACGGGCTTTTTTTATGCGAATCGCAAAGGGGGATTTTTTGTGAATGAAGAAATTTTACAGCTAATCGAGGAAAAGAAATATGCCCGATTGCGAGAATTGCTTTCAGAAATGAACCCTGCCGATATTGCGCAGATTTTGACCGACGCTCCTGAGCGAGAGCTGCCGGTTGTATTTCGTATACTGCCTAAAGAGCTTGCGGCAGAAGTATTTGTCGAAATGGATACCGAAATGCAGCAGCTTCTTATAGAGGCGTTCAGCGATACCGAGCTTCGTGAGGTAATGGATGAACTGTTTATGGACGATACGGTCGATATTGTCGACGAGATGCCTGCTACGGTTGCGAAAAGAATACTGAAGCAGACCGACCCTAAGACCCGTAAAATGATAAATCAGCTTTTGGCATATCCCGACGACAGCGCCGGAAGCATTATGACCACGGAGTATATAGACCTTAAAAGGGATATGACCGTAGAGCAGGCCTTTGATAAAATAAGGCGGATCGGACTTGATACCGAAACGATATATACCTGCTATGTTACCGACGCCAGCCGCCATCTTCTCGGCATAGTTTCGGTAAAGGATCTGCTTTTAAACGAAAAGACCTGCGTTATAGGCGATATAATGGACGAAAACATTATATATGCCAACACACTTGACGATAAGGAAGAGGTTGCGGGTCAATTCGAGAAATACGACCTTATGGCACTGCCTGTTGTAGATAAGGAAAACCGCCTTGTAGGTATAGTTACGGTTGACGACGCTATCGATGTTATCCAAGAAGAGGCAACCGAGGATATTGAAAAAATGGCGGCTATACTTCCGTCGGACAAAACATATTTCAGAACGAGCGTTTTTTCAACCTTTAAAGCCCGTATACCGTGGCTTATGCTTCTTATGATTTCGGCAACATTTACGGGTGCTATTATTTCAAGCTTTGAAGAAAAACTAACCGTTTTGCCGGCGCTTATCGCTTTTATTCCTATGCTTATGGATACAGGCGGAAATTCGGGAAGCCAGTCTTCAGTAACGATTATCCGCAGTATCTCTCTCGGTGATATTCAGTTTAAGGATATAGGCAGGGTTATGTGGAAGGAGCTGAGGGTTGCCCTTTGCTGCAGTATTACGCTTGCCGCGATAAACTTTATAAAAATGTGGCTTGTGGATTATCTGCTTTTCCATACCTTTGACCCCGGAAAGCAGTTTGCGGAAATAGCGGTTGTTTGTCTTACCCTGTTCTTTACGGTAATTGTGGCAAAGCTTATAGGGTGCGTACTGCCGATAATCGCAAAAAAGATAGGCTTTGACCCTGCGGTAATGGCAAGTCCGTTTATAACCACCATTGTGGACGCTATTTCGCTGTTTATATACTTCAATATAGCCATTGTTGTGCTTAAAATTTAAAATTTGGCAAAAAAATTAAAAAAAGTCTTGATTTTGTCTGGGTAATGTGATATTATACTATAGCGGTCTTAAAAAAGACCGCAGATGCGCTGATAGCTCAGCTGGATAGAGCGTCTGGCTACGGACCAGAAGGTCGGGAGTTCGAATCTTCTTCAGCGCGCCAGAACCGTTGTGAACTTTTGGGTTTGCAACGGTTTTTTGTTTATTTTAAATTCAGCGGAGGATACAATTATGATTTATACCGTGACTCTAAATCCGGCGCTTGACTATGTTCTTTATCCCGATACTCTTAAAACAGGAAGTATAAACAACAGCACAAAGGAGGCAGTCTTTTGCGGCGGCAAGGGCATTAATGTTTCGGTAATGCTTAAAAATCTCGGCGTTCCGTCTGCCGCGCTCGGCTTTATCGCCGGTTTTACGGGGGATGAAATCGAAAAAAGAGTAAAGGAAAAGGGAATATATACCGATTTTATACGCCTAAAGACAGGAATGAGCAGAATAAATGTAAAGCTCAGAACCGATACGGAGACCGATATTAATTCAAACGGTCCCGCAATTCCAGAAGAAGCGTTAAAAGAGCTTTATAATAAGCTTGATAGACTTAAAAGCGATGATATTCTTGTGCTTGCGGGGAGCATACATAAGGGTCTGCCGTCCGATACATATGAAAAGCTTTTGCGGATAACGGCGAAAAACAATGTAAGAGCCGTGGTTGACGCGAGGGGCGAAGTGCTTACAAACACCCTTAAATACAAGCCGTTTTTAATAAAGCCGAATTTTGAGGAGCTGTGCGAAATTTTTTCAGTAAGTTCGCTCAGCATAAAGCAAGCGATCGGCTTTGCGGAGGAGCTGAGAAAAAGCGGAGCTTTAAATGTAATGGTGTCGTTAGGCGGCAAGGGAGCGTTTTTAATTGACGAATACGGGGAAAAGCATTTCTGTTCGGCGCCTTCGGGAAAGGCTGTAAACACTGTCGGCGCGGGGGATTCTGCAGTTGCGGGATTTATAGCCGCGGCGGCGGAAAATAAGGGCTACGGATATGCGTTAAAAAGTGCGGTTTGCGCGGGAAGCGCCACCGCATTCTCCGAGGGGCTGGGCTCTTATGAGCTTGTAAAAGGGCTTGAGAACGGCGTACAGTCCGTCACAGAAGAATGTTTTATATAGAAGTGTTTTTCTGTGGTGCACACTTTATTGTGTACGGTGTACAAATTGATAGGCTCTAAGGCAACTCAAACCCAAAAAATGTTAGAAATTTTTATGCTTTGTTGACATATAAACAAAAAAACAGTATAATTTATTAAAATTGAATAAGAAAACAGACTTATTCATTCTTTGATACTTTTTAGGGAGGAAAACAGTATGAAAAAAATTTTTGCGGCAATCCTTTGTGTAGCTGCCGTTTGTGCGAGCTTTGCCGGATGCGGCGGCAGCCAGAGCAGTTCTGACACAATTAAGATCGGTATTTTCGAACCGGCTTCCGGCGCTAACGGCGCAGGCGGTAAGCAGGAGACCTTGGGCGTTAAGTACGCTCACGATGTACAGCCTACCGTTGAAATCGACGGAAAGACCTACAAAATAGAATTGGTTGAGGTTGATAACCAGTCTGCGGACGATAAGGCAGTAACCGCCGCCGCCGAGCTTGTTAATAAAAAGGTTTCGGTAGTTCTCGGCTCTTACGGTTCAAGCGTCTCGATAGCGGCTTCGCCTACATTCAAGGAGGCTAATATCCCCGCAATCGGTATTACCTGCACAAACGCTCAGGTAACAAAGGGCAACAAGCATTATTTCCGTATTTGCTTCCTCGATCCTTTCCAGGGCGCTGTACTTGCGAAATACGCTTGGGACAACGGCGTTAAAACCGCTTATACCTTAGCAGAGCTCGGAAACGCTTACGATTTGGGTCTTGCAAGCAGTTTTAAGGCCGCTTTTGAAAAGCTGGGCGGTAAGGTTGTAGCGGAAAACTTCCCGACCAACCAGGCTGACTTTACTTCTTATATTACAAACGCTAAGAACAGCGGCGCTCAGGCGATATTCGCTCCTACTTCGATTTCTTACGCACAGCTTATAATTGAAGCCGCCGCAACACAGGGAATCAAAATTCCGCTTTATGCCGGTGATACCTGGGACAGCAATGTTATTCTTGCGGCAGCAAAGGGCAAGGATGTTGAGGTTAACATCACCACCTTCTATCAGGAGGGCGGTAACAAGGAATTCGACGATGGCTTTAAAAAGTGGTTAAACGCTGATTCCTCAAGACTTACCAACAACGGCGGCAACGATATAGTATCTGCCGTTTCCGCAATGGGTTACGATTCTTACTTCACTGCGCTTGAAGCTATAAAGGCTGCAAAGAGCGGCGATTCGCAGAAAATAATGGAAGCTCTTTGGAATGTTGATTACAAGGGTGTTACCGGCGAAATCAAGTTTGATTCCGAGAACGGCGACGCAGAGCGTACCGTAGCCTACATCAAGGCCGCCGACAATGAGACCGGCGAGTGGAAATTTGTTAAGGAACAAGGCGTTAATTAATCATTGATTTTCGCTTCGGACCGGATGAATAGCATCCGGTCCTGATTTTTTAAATCACGATGTATTACACCTGTCTTTCGGAGGAATTTTAATGGATTATTTATTGGCGGGAATATCCGTCGGCGGTCAGTATGCGCTTATAGCCATAGGATACACAATGGTTTACGGCATACTCCGTCTCATAAACTTCGCCCACGGCGATATATTTATGGTTGCGGGACTGATAATGGTTTACGCAACTACGGCTATGCCGCTTTATCTGTCGATACCGTTTGTGCTTGCGGTTACGGTAATAATCGGCGTAACGGTTGAAAAAGTGGCGTATAAGCCGCTTAGATCCGCACCCCGTATGTCGGTTATGATATCCGCCATCGGCGTTTCATACACGCTTCAGAATATAGCGCTTTACGCCACCGGCGGCCTTGCAAAGGTTTATCCTACCATACCGTTTTTATCAAATACGGTAAAGATATTCGGTGCTACCACAAAATGGGTTACGGTAATTACCCCCGTGCTCACGGTCGCTTTGGTTCTGGGACTTGTTGCGATAATCAAATTCACAAAAATCGGTATCGCAATGCGTGCAGTTTCAAAGGATTTTGAAACCAGTCAGCTTATGGGTGTGAAAATCAACAGGGTTATAAGTATGACCTTCGTAATAGGTTCGTTTTTGGCGGCGGTCGGTTCGATACTTTATTTTTCAAACTATCCGTCGGTAGTTCCCACATCAGGCTCAATGCCGGGACTTAAATCCTTTGTTGCGGCGGTTTTCGGCGGAATAGGCTCGATACCGGGCGCTGTTGTAGGAGCGTTTATAATAGGCATCTGCGAAAACCTTATCCGTTCGGTAAGCGTAGGCGGCGTGAGCCTTACGCCGTTTTCGGACGCGTTTACATTTGCATTGCTTATTGTTATACTTTGTGTTAAACCGTCGGGTCTTTTCGGTGAAAAGGTCACCGATAAGGTTTAAGGAGGGGAGTGTTTATGAAGATATTAAGTCCTGCGGACAAAAAGAAAAATACCGTCTGCAATCTTATACTTTTTGCGGCGCTTATAGCCGTGCTTATTTACATAGACGCAACCTCGCTTTCGGTTGATATGATAGTAAAGGTACTTCAAAAGGGCTGCGTATACGCCATAGTCGTTGTATCTATGAACCTGCTAAACGGATTTACCGGACTCTTTTCTTTGGGTCAGGCAGGCTTTATGCTGATAGGCGCCTATATGTATTCGGTTTTCTCGGTTGATAACGCAAGCCGTGAAATGGTATACAGCTTTTCGGGAAAGCCTGTTATAAATTTTCAGCTTCCCATAATTGTCGCAATAATTTTGGCAGGTCTTGCGGCGGCGCTCTTTTCCTTCCTTATAGGGCTTCCTGTGTTAAAGCTTAAAAGCGACTATCTTGCCATTGCCACACTGGGCTTTGCGGAAATACTCCGCACGATAATACAGTGGGATAAATTCGGCAGGGTTACAAACGGCTCATTCCCGATAAGTCAGCTTAATACATTTAAGGCACGGCTTGCCGATACACCTTTTGCGAAAATGTCCTTTGTAATACCGTTCTTTATAGCGGCGTTTGTCTGCATAGGCATTATAGCGCTTTTAATTCATTCTACATACGGCCGTGCGTTTAAGGCTATAAGAGATGATGAAGTAGCGGCAGAGGCTATGGGTATAAATCTTGCGAAGCACAAAATGATAAGCTTTGTCACAAGCTCGTTTTTTGCGGGCATCGGCGGCGCTCTTTACGCTGTTTTCGTCGGCTCGACAAATGCGGCGCCGTTCACATCGGCACTTACCTATGAAATACTCCTTATAGTTGTTATAGGCGGTATCGGCTCGATTACCGGCTCGATACTTGCAAGCTTCCTCTATATAGCCTCGCAGGAATGGTGGCTAAGAGGACTTGATAGCGGCACCTTTATGGGAATCAGCTCGCCGATATTCAGAAACGGTTTCCGTCTTGTTGTGTTCTCGGTAATCATTATGATATTCGTTCTTTTCTTCCGCAACGGTATTATGGGAGACAGGGAATTCAGCTCCGTCGGTATGTATAGGGCAATTAAAAATCTTCCCGGAAAAATAGCCGGCAAATTCAAAAAATCAAAAGCGGAGGTACGGGAATAATGGAAAGTGTACTTCGCTTGTGCGATATTACAATGCAGTTCGGCGGCGTTATCGCCGTAAATAACCTTTCTATGGAGGTAAACAAGGGCGAAATAGTAGCTCTTATCGGACCTAACGGCGCAGGAAAAACAACGGCGTTTAATGCCATTACCGGCGTATATGAGCCGACAAACGGCGCAATTTACTATAAGGATAAGCTTGTTATTTCCAATAAACCGAAAGGTAAGATGAAAAAGCTGTATGCAGGAGAGAATAACGGCAAATACCACACCGTTATGAGCAAAACTCCCGATAGGCTTACTAAGCTCGGAATGGCAAGAACCTTTCAGAACATCAGGCTTTTTAAATCTATGACGGTTTTTGAGAATGTTCTTACCGCAAAGCATTTAAGAAGAAAATCCAATTTGTTCACCGCCACTTTCCATCTCAATTATAAGGAAGAGGCAAGTATGCGTGCGGAAACGCTCGAACTGCTTAAGCTTGTCGGGCTTGAGGATGTTAAGGATGAGCTTGCCACAAGTCTTCCTTACGGAAAACAGCGTAAGCTTGAAATTGCCCGTGCGCTTGCCACAAAACCGGAGCTTTTACTGCTCGACGAGCCTGCGGCAGGTATGAATCCGCAGGAAACAGAGGAGCTTACGGAATTTATACGCACTATAAGAGAAAATTTTGATATAACAATTTTGCTTATAGAGCATCATATGAATTTGGTTATGGATATTTCGGACCGAATATATGTTATAGATTTCGGTAAGAAAATCGCCGAGGGTACTCCCGCGGAAATTCAATCTAACCAAAAGGTTATAGACGCATATCTGGGGGTGACCGAGGAAGATGAGTAATATACTTGAAATTAAGGATCTTTCGGTAAATTTCGGGGGTATTAAAGCTGTTGACGGCATATCAATGCAGGTGCCCGAGGGTAAAATAATTACTCTTATCGGTGCGAACGGCGCAGGAAAATCAACAATTTTGCGTTCCGTTTCGGGAATTGTAAAGCCTCAGCACGGCGATATTGTTTTTGACGGCGAAAGCATTTTCGGCAAAACACCCGATGCAATAGTAAGCAAAGGAATCACCCTTGTTCCTGAGGGAAGAAGAGTTTTTCCGAATCTTACGGTTCTTGAAAACCTTAAAATCGGCGCGTATCTTCGTAAGGATAAGCTTGATGACGATATTGAGTATATCTATTCGCTTTTCCCCCGTCTTAAAGAAAGAAACTGGCAGCTTGCGGGCACTCTTTCAGGCGGCGAACAGCAAATGCTGGCGGTAGGCCGTGCGCTTATGAGCAGACCCCGTCTTATAATGATGGACGAACCCTCTCTTGGTTTGGCTCCGCTTGTTGTTAAAGATATATTTGAAATAATTAAGACCATAAATGAAAGCGGCATAACGGTTCTTCTCAACGAGCAAAATGCAAATATGGCGCTTAAAATAGCCGATTTGGGTTATGTAATAGAAACAGGAAGAATTATTCTTACGGGAACGGGCGAGGAGCTTCTCTCAAACGAATCCGTTAAGGAAGCATATCTCGGAAAAAGTAAATAATTGTATAAGCCCTTCTTTTCGGCAAATAATAGCTGAAAAGAAGGCTTAATTTTTTTACACGGGAGATATGAAAATGAAAAGAGTAGGGAAAAGAACTATAATATTCGAGAATAAACCGCATATTATAGGATACGGCTCGGTGGTAGGCAAAAAGGAACACGAGGGTCCGCTTTCCGAGGAATTTGATTCATATACAATAGACAGTTTTTTCGGTGAAAAAAGCTTTGAAAAGGCGGAAAGCAAGCTTCAAAAAACCGCCGTACAGACGGCGCTTAACAGAGCGGGGCTTAATTATTCCGATGTTGACAATATATTTGCCGGCGACCTTTTAAATCAGTGCATAGGAAGCTCGTTCGGACTGCGTGAGTTCGGTATACCGTTTATCGGTCTTTACGGCGCCTGCTCCACAATGGCACTTTCGGCAGGGCTGGCTTCAATATTTGTGGATTCGGGAGCGGCAAAAAGGGCGGTAGCGGTCACCTCATCGCATTTTTGCTCTGCCGAAAGGCAATACCGCTTTCCGCTCAATTACGGCTCACAGCGCACTCCAACCGCACAGTGGACTGTAACAGGCTCGGGTGCGCTGGTACTACAAAATGCCGAAAAGGGTATTTATATAAACTCCGTGACCTTCGGCGAAATTGAGGATTATAAAATTAAAGATGTGAATAATATGGGTGCTGCAATGGCTCCCGCGGCGGCAAGCTCATTAATGCATTACTTTAATGATACAGGCACTTCGGCAGAGGATTACGATATAATTTATACAGGCGATCTCGGCTATGTCGGAACAAATCTTTTGTATGAACTGCTTGACAGAGAGGGTATAGACATCAGGTGCCGCCATAACGATTGCGGACTTTTAATTTTTGACCGTGAAAAGCAGGATGTACACGCAGGCGGCTCGGGCTGCGGATGCAGCGCCAGTGTTTTATGTTCGTTTATTATGCACCGTTTTGAAGCGGGCGACTTTAACAATATTTTGTTTATGTCAACGGGCGCGCTTATGTCGCCGACTTCCTCGTTTCAGGGAGAAAGCATACCGGGAATAGCTCATCTTCTCAACATCAAAAAAAATTAGAGTTATTGTATTATAAAAGAGCAATGCTCGGCGTAAAGCTCGGCATTGCTCTGATTTTTTTCCCCGATTTAAAAAATCAGTCGTTTTTCGGAATTTATACTTGACAATAAATACATAATAGCTTATAATATCAAGGTCGGTCAATTAAATATTTGCTGCTATGGCTCAGATGGTAGAGCACATCCTTGGTAAGGATGAGGTCACCGGTTCGATTCCGGTTAGCAGCTCCAGATTTGACAAGCCTATTCCGAGTGTTAAGCGGAGTAGGTTTGTTTGTTTTTACGGTAATGCCCGAAGAATGTGTGAGAAGTATTTTTCTTAGCTTGCTTAAAGTCAATATAATAAAAACCGAGGTAAAAAGATGAACAAAGATACTGCTAAATCCTATACGGCGCTTATATCCTCTATGCTGATTTTCGGCACATTGGGGATATTCCGCAGATACATACCGCTTTCCTCCGCAATGCTTGCTCTTTTCAGAGGACTTCTCGGAAGCGCTTTTTTGCTGATTTTGGTTTTTGTAAAGGGAGGCAAACTGCAAAAGCTGAAGTCTCGGACTGTATTTTTGTTGGCGGTAACAGGCGCGCTTATGGGGTTTAACTGGATGCTGCTTTTTGAGGCATACAACTACACCTCGGTTGCGGTGGCTACCATGTGTTACTATATGCAGCCGACCATCGTGATTTTGCTTTCTCCTTTTGTTTTCAGTGAAAAGCTTACATTTAAAAAACTGATTTGCGCTGTTGCCGCAATTATCGGTATGGTTTTTGTATCAGGGATTTTAAACGGAAACGGGATTAAAACACGGGACATCAAGGGTATTCTCTTTGGGCTTGGCGCCGCCGCGCTCTATTCCGCTGTTGTAATTCTTAATAAAAAGGTGGTTGTGAAGGATGTTTATGAAAAGTCCATCATCCAGCTTGCCGCCGCCGCAATTATTTTAATTCCGTATTTATTGCTGACGGAGGATATTACAAAAACAACGCTTAACGGAACCGCTGTCTGTATGGTGCTTCTTGTAGGTATCGTGCATACTGGAATAGCGTATGCTTTATACTTTGGCAGTATGAAAAATCTGAAAGCGCAGTCTATCGCCGTGATGAGCTATATTGATCCGGTTTTTGCGTTGCTTCTTTCCGCTGTTATTCTGCACGAGGGTCTGACAGTATACGGAGCAATCGGTGCGATACTGATTATCGGCTCTGCGTTCGTCAGCGAAATAGCAAGAAATTAAGCTTTGGCAGTGAACCGCTTTAATATAATTTAATCGATTTAAAAGCTTCCTTTTAGCATATTAATATTTACAAATAAAAAAAATACTTGTATAATGCTATTGTAAAGAGGAGGTATTTTATGAACGAAGAAAATAAAAACTGTGTTGATGATACCGATTCATTAAAGGAAATTATATAATTTCAAAACAATATGTTCAATCCGGGATACTATGTCGGTACGGGTAAGGTTCCGCCGACGGTTAAGGCAACGGGAAATGCACTGCCGCTTGCCGTTATGTATTTTATAGGGGCGATAATGTGGCTGTCGCTCGGGTTATATTTGTTTTTTTCTGATTCAGAGATAGTCTTTTTGGATTTTATTAAGTCTGAACAGGCTGATAAGATTATTATCTTAATTCTAATGTCATTAGTTTCATTGTTTTTTGTTTACCTTGGGTTTGTCTATCTTAAAAAGGCAAAAAAGTATTACAAAAACAAGGCAAAAATGGAAAATGAAATAACCGATGAAACGGTACGGGATGAGCTTTGGCAACGAACCTGCCCGAAATGCGGAAAATCACACGATGTTGATTATCCTAAATGCCCGTATTGCAAATTTGATTATGTCGGTAGACAGCATTAATATATAAAGCTCCCGCACTTATGTGCGGGAGCTTTGCTGTATTGCATTGTTAATATTCTGAAAGATCTTTTGCCGACTCTAACAAGCCTACCGTCTCAATATGCGAGGTGCGGGGAAACATATCGACAGGAGTATATTCACGGAGTGTATACCCCTTTTCGCCGAACAGCTTTGCGTCTCTCGCAAAAGTTGCGGGATCGCATGATACATAAACCACTCGTTCGGGCTTGAATTTTTTCGTGATAACGGAAATAAGCTCGGCAGAACAGCCCTTTCTCGGCGGATCCACTATAACTACATCGGGTGTGACTCCGTTTTCTGACAACCGCTCCGCCGCATAAGAGGCGTCCGAACACAAGAATTCCGCATTTTCTGTACCGTTAAGCTTTGCGTTGAATTTTGCGTCCTCTACTGCCTCCGGCACAATTTCCACGCCGATAATTTTTTCGGCTTTGTCCGCCATTGAAAGACCGATAGTACCTGCGCCGCAATAAAGGTCAAGTACGGTTTTACCCTGCGGCTCGGCATATTCCGCGGCTTTTTTATAAAGCCTTTCGGCGGTCGCGCGGTTCACCTGATAAAAGGAAAGGGGGGAAAGCCTTACCTTAACACCGCAGAGTATATCGGTAATATAGGGCGAGCCGAAGAGAGTAACGCATTTTTTGCCGAGTATCACATTTGTCTTTTCACGGTTTATATTTATCTGCACGCTCTTAAGGCGGCCTCGGCACAATTCCTTTAAGCAGTCAATAAGTTCGTCCGCAAAGGGAAGGGAAGTACCGTTTATTACAAGGCATACCATTATTTCATCTGTTTTTTCGGCAAGGCGTATGTATATGTGCCGCAACAGTCCAGTATGGGTTTCTTCATTGTAAATGCCGATGCGGTTTTTAATCGCCCATTCTGAGCAAGCGGCTGTGATTTTATCAAAAATTTCGGGTTCTAGAGGGCAGGAGTTGCATTTTACTATTCTGTGGGAATGGAATGCGTAAAAGCCGGGATATCCGTCGGGAGAGACAGGATACTGCGCCTTGTTGCGGTAGTGATCTTGCATTTCGGACGGTATCAGATTTTCGGGCGGCATATTTATTCCGCCTATCCGCTTTACGGCGTCATAGACCTTTAAAGCCTTTATTCTGCATTCCTCCTCATAGCTTATATGTCTGTAAACGCATCCGCCGCACTGATTAAATGAGTCGCAGTCATTTTCCGTTCTTGAGGGTGACGGGGTTAATATTTCAATTATTTTGCCGTAAGCATAGCTCTTTTTGACCTTAAGTATTTTAACCCTAAGTACATCTCCGGCGGCGGCAGACGGCACAAATATCGCAACCGAGTCCGCGCGGCCTATACCGCTTCCCTCGGAAGTATAACCGGTTATTTCAATAATATATTCGTCGTTTTTCTGCATACCGCACCCCAATATACTTTTACATAATTTAATGTTGCACAAACCGAGCTGTTTCTTTTGTGCAATAGATAAAAATTCGCAAAAAATTCATTATTTGGTCAAATTTTGCTTGACAAACACGAACTTTGCGGTAAAATATAGTTACACTTTAATTTTGCTTAAAAGCGGCAGGGTAATAATCCTGTCGTTTTTTGACTCAAATAACGGAGCCGAAAGGCTCCGTTATTTCTCTATTTATCAAGCCTGCACATATCCTCAAGGCTTTCACGCTCAACCGCAACATAATCCTTTTCGGAATTAAGCATTACAACGGGCGGACGGCCGACACGGTTGTAATTCGACGCCATTGAGTAATTGTACGCCCCTGTGGTAAGGACTGCCAGAATTTCGCCCCTTACAGGTCGCGGCATTTTGAACCCCTCGCCTATAAGGTCGCCTGATTCGCAGCATCTGCCGGCGACATCCGCCGTAAAATCGGCTTTATCGTTTGCCCTTGACGCCAAAATTACCGTATAGGGGGATTCGTACAGCGCAAATCTCGGGTTATCGGTCATTCCGCCGTCTACCGAGACATAGTTTTTATATCCCCGTATTTCCTTCACACTGCCTACCGTGTAAAGTGTCATTCCCGCATCGGCTACAAGGCTTCTGCCGGGCTCCATAAGAATTTTCGGAACGGGAATACCAAGTTCTTCGCACTGTCGTTCAAGAATTTTTCCGACCTCGCAGATTCGCTTTTCGTAATCTATTTCGGGGTCGTTTTCAGTATATCTTACTCCGAAACCGCCGCCTAAATTAAGCATTTCGGGGCTGTATTCCGTCTTTTCGGCGGTATCCTTTATAAATTCGAGCATTATTTCCGAGGCTGTTCCGAATGGCTCCGACTCAAAAATTTGCGAGCCGATATGGCAGTGGTAACCGCAAAGCCTTATATTTTTAAGGCCTAAGGCCGCATCGACCGCTTCAAGCGCCTGACCTGTCTCTATTGCTATACCGAATTTTGACTCCACCGAGCCTGTCGATATTTTTTTGTGTGTATGCGGGTCAATACCGGGCGTAACTCGGAGGAGAATTTTCTGTTTAACGCCCTTTTCACCCGCAATTTTGTCAAGCGCCGCCAATTCGTCCAAATTATCGACAACAAAGTAACCGACTTTATTATCTATCGCAAAGGCAATGTCGGCGTCCGTTTTGTTGTTGCCGTGGAAAAAGCTTTTTTCCATCGGAAAGCCTGCCGATACCGCAGTGTAAATTTCACCGGGTGAGACGACATCAATATCAATTCCCTCATCCGCCATTATACGGTAAATTTGCTTGCAGCAAAATGCCTTGCTTGCAAATTCGGGAACGGAGCCCGACGGAAAATATTTATTCATCGCGTTTTTATATTCACGCACACGGGCTCTTATTTTATCCTCGTTCATAAGGTAAAGCGGAGTGCCGTATTTTTCGGCAAGCTCTACCGTGTCATATCCCGCAAGGGTAAGGTGTCCCTTTTCATTTACCGAAACATCACTGTATAACATAAGTCATTCTCCTAAAGCAGTGCGTCGAATCTCCTTGCGGCTTCAAGCGTTGATTCACGGCTTCCGAATGAGGTGAGCCTGAAATAACCCTCGCCCGAGTCACCGAAGCCGGCACCGGGGGTTCCGACGATTTGCGCATTATTGAGTAAGTAATCGAAAAATTCCCAAGACGACATACCGCCCGGGCACTTAAGCCATAAATAGGGCGAGTTTTCGCCTCCGGTATATTCAATTCCTTTTGATTTAAGGACTTCGCCTATAATACGGGCGTTCTCCATATAATAGCTTATTGCCTTGCGGCATTCCGAAAGTCCCTCCTCGGAAAGAGCCGCTTCCGCGGCGCGCTGGATAACATAAGGCACGCCGTTGAATTTTGTCGCTTGTCTTCTTGCCCAAAGGTAGGAAAGCTTGTTTTCGCCCACGGTAAGCTCATCGGGGAATACGCTCCAGGCACACCTTGTGCCTGTAAAGCCTGCGGTTTTGGAAAAACTGCAAATCTCCACTGTACAGCTTTTGGCGCCATCCACCTCATAAACAGAGTGCGGATAATCGCCGTTTATAAAGGCTTCGTATGCGGAGTCGAAAATAATAAGCGAGCCTGTTTTTACGGCAAAATCAATCCATTTTTTAATTCCTGCCTTGGTGTATACGGCACCTGTCGGATTGTTGGGTGAGCAAAGGTAGATAACATAAGGCTTTTCCGCAATACCGTCAGGCATAGGTAAAAATCCGTTTTCACTGCTTCCCTTTAAGAATGTAACCTTTCTGCCGCTCATTATATTGCTGTCAAGATAAACCGGATAAACGGGATCGGGTATTAAAATTTCATTATCTCCGAGAATATCCACAATATTGCCGACATCGCTTTTAGCTCCGTCCGAAATATAAATTTCCTCTGCCGAAAGCTCTACGGGTATTCTTTTGTAGTAATCTGCTATCGCTTCACGGAGAAAATCGTAACCGTATTCGGGGGCATAGCCTCTGAAGGTTTCGGCATTGCCCATTTCGTCGGCGGCTTTCTTCATTGCGTTAACAACAACTTGGGACAGGGGCAGGGTAACATCGCCTATACCGAGCCGCACGATTTCGGCATTCGGATGTGCCGCCGAGTATGCGCTTACTCTTTTGGCAATTTCCGAAAATAAATAGTTCTTTTTAACATTGAAATAGTTTTCGTTGATTTTGATATCAAGGCTCATAATAATACACTCCGTCATATACTTTTTCTGCCGCGCCCCGCATATATATATGAGAATCGTCGGCATATTTTATCATAAGGCAGCCGCATTTAAGGTGAACGGTTATTTCCTCGTTTTTTTTACAATATCCGTTAAGCACAGCCGCCACGGCTGCGGCGCACGCTCCGGTTCCGCAGGCAAAGGTTTCGCCGCTGCCGCGCTCCCAAACACGCATTTCAAGATTATTTCCGTCGATAACACGGATAAATTCGGTGTTTACCTGCTCGGGGAAAATCGGGTTAAATTCAAATTTCGGGCCGATTTTTTCAAGGTCAAGCTCCTTTACGGAGTCGCAAAAGACCACCGCGTGGGGGTTTCCCATTGAAACGGCTGTAATTTTATACTCCGTTTTGTCTATTAAAATCGGTTCGTTTATTACGGTTTCTGAGTCCGAGACAATCGGAATAAGCGAAGCTTTGAGCACAGGCTCGCCCATATCCACAGTAATGGTATCGGCTTTGCCGTTTTTTTCGCTTATACTGAGCGTTTTTATACCGCTTAAGGTTTCAACCGTAACGGTCGGCTTGTGCGCGATTCCCGTATCGTAAATGTACTTTCCTACGCACCTTATTCCGTTGCCGCACATTTTACCCTCGCTTCCGTCGAGGTTGAACATACGCATTTTAGCGTCGGCCTTGTCGGACGGGCAGATAAGAATTACGCCGTCGCTTCCGACGCTTGTTCTTCTCGGGGACATTATTTTCGCAAGGTAAGACGGGTCGTCTACCTGCTGTTTAAAGCAATCAATGTAAATGTAGTCGTTCCCGATACCGTGCATTTTGGTGAATTTAATTTCTTTCATTAATTTTGCCGTCCTTATACTTTAATGCCGCTCTTGCGCATTTCATTCAAAAGAATTTCCTTATGAGCGTCTTCCATTTGTGTAAGCGGCATTCTCAGATAGTTTTCGCAAAATCCCATAGCGGACATAGCGGCTTTTACGGGTATCGGATTAACCTCGCTGAAAAGCGCTTTTATAAGCGGCAGATATTTAAGCTGTAATTCTGCGGCGCCCTTTGTGTCGCCGTCAAGCATTTTTCTGCACATAAGCGCGGTTTCCGCAGGGAGCAGATTTGAAAGAACCGAAATACAGCCCTTGCCGCCGAGCGACATAATCGGTACGGTTTGGTCATCATTGCCCGAATAAATATTGATGCTGTCCTTACAGAGCTGTGCGGTTTCGGCTACCGCCGAAATATTGCCGTTTGCCTCTTTAATACCGTTGATATTGGGGTGCTTCGCAAGCTCTGCCACGGTCTCGGGCAGTAAATTTACGCCCGTTCTTGGCGGTACATTATATAGTATGACGGGAACTGTGGCTTTGTCTGCTATTGCGGAATACATTTTTATAAGTCCCTTTTGGGTTGCTTTATTATAATACGGGGTAACTGCAAGCACGCCGTCAACCCCTGCCTTGCAGGAGAATTCGGTAAGCTCTAAGGCATACGCCGTATCGTTAGAACCTGTGCCCGCTATTACGGGAACACGGCCGCCCGCGCATTTCACCGCAAATTCGATTGCCTTGCGGTGCTCTTCATCCGTAAGCGTAGAGGACTCGCCGGTCGTTCCGCAGACAACAAGCGCATTGACGCCCTCGTCTATCTGCCAATTAATAAGCCTTTCAAAGGCTGTGTAATCGATACCGTCGGGGGTGAGGGGAGTTATAAGCGCCGTTGCGACGCCTTCGAATACAGGTTTTTTCATTTTGCTTTCTTTCCCTTCAAAGAAAATAAAAAAATAGCCGATTGCTCGGCTATCAAAAACAAGTTAAGCGTCAAACGCCTTTTCTTCTTTTCGATAGCTCTCCGCAAAAGCGACAGTAACACGGATATTATTCCGAATTACCAGAGCGGACGCCCGCCGGCGTGCCGTCTTCGGCGACAGTTCCTTTCGCTCCGCCTATCGTCCCGCCGGACTTAACACGAAGGAGCTACTATTAACAAATCGCACCTCTATCTTATATTTAGAATTTACCACACTTTTATATATTTGTCAAGTAAAAAACGGCAATTTAAAAGTAATTGACTTTTACTCTGTTATGAGTTAAAATTATCAGTTGAAAGGAAGATAACCATGCTTGCAAATTATCATACACATACCCCTCGCTGTCACCATGCCGTAGGCAGTGAGCGTGAGTATATTGAAAACGCCATAAAGTCGGGTATTAAAATACTTGGCTTCTCCGACCATTCACCGCAGTTTTACAAAAACGGGTTTGTTTCGGGAATGCGAATGAGCGTGAACGAAGCGCCGGGATATATTGAGTGCATAAAAAAGCTTGCCGATGAATATAAAGATGATATACAGATTTTTGCGGGTTTTGAAGCCGAATATTTTCCGGATATTTTTTACAGTCTGCAAAAGCTTTGCAGGGATTACGGAGCCGATTATCTGATAATGGGTCAGCATTTCCTTGATGATGAAAGCATCGGTATGTATGTTGGCTCGCCTTTTTCGGAGCCGGAGCTTTTGCACCGTTATGTGGATCAGGTTATCGAGGGCATTTCAAGCGGAAGCTTCAGCTATATCGCACATCCGGATGTAGCGAATTTTATAGGCAAGGAAGCTGTTTTTGAAACCGAAATGACTAGGCTTTGCGTTTATGCAAAAAGAATGGGCATACCGCTTGAAGTAAATATGCTGGGGCTTGCGGACAACAGGCATTATCCGTCAAGGCACTTTTTTAATATCGCCGCAAGCGTGGGAAATGATATTGTTATAGGGTGTGACGCTCATAATCCGGCAGTCCTGCTTGATACCGATATGCATAAAAAAACCTTAGAATTTGTAAGGAGCTTCGGCGTCGAACCGCTCGATGTCACAGAGCTTAAAAAAATATAATCATTGACAAAATCGGCTTTATGATTTAAAATGTACGGTGTGGCGGTGTGCCATTAAAAAAGAGCCGTTACAGTTTAAAAATGAAGCGCCGGGACCGTACTTTGGCATAGCGGTTGACGAGGATGGGGAGCATCGAAATATTCGGCGGATGTCCCACGGCAGGCATGTCGTAAACAGGCGTTTAAAAACCGGAAGTAATTTCGGAACAGAGGCGTCTTGCTATGTCAATAATATTTTTATACGGTATGTATGAAAGGTCCCTTTGACCGAACAGGCGGATAATGTACCCGTCTTTTTCGGCGTGCTTAAAAAACAGCGCCTTTCTGCATATCGCGGAAAGGTGTATTTTTATGTGCGGAATTGTTGGGTTTACGGGAAAGACTCAGGCGGCAGGCTTTTTGCTTGAAGGTCTTGAAAGACTTGAATACCGCGGATACGACTCTGCCGGTATAGCGGTACTTGAAAACGGCGGTATTCATATTGAAAAAACAACGGAAAGAATAAAGAACCTTATTGAAAAGACAGATAACGGCAGCACGGTCAACGGAACTATCGGAATAGGTCACACCCGTTGGGCTACACACGGTGCGCCCTGCACCAAAAACGCGCATCCCCATGTAAGCTCGGACGGTAAGTTTGCGGTTGTTCACAACGGCATAATCGAAAACTATATGGCTTTAAGGGATTCGCTTAAAGCAGACGGCGTTGAATTTGCAAGCGAAACGGACTCCGAGGTTGTTCCGCAACTGCTCGCAAAGTTCTATAATGGAGATTTGTTTGAGGCTGTGTCAAAAACAGTAGCGCAGCTTGAGGGCTCTTACGCATTGGGCATTATATGCACGGACTGCCCAGATACGCTTGTTGCGGTAAGAAAATTCAGTCCGCTTATAATCGGTCTTTCAAAGGACGCCAATTATATAGCTTCCGATATTACCGCTATTGTTTCACATACAAGAGATATACTTTATATTGAGGACGGCGAGATAGCCGTACTTACTCCGGCCGGAGTCAAGCTGTATGATTCGGATAAAAACGAGCTTCACCGCTCCGCCGCCGTTATTAACTGGGATGTCGCCGCTGCCGAAAAGGGCGGTTACGACCATTTTATGATGAAGGAAATAATGGAACAGCCGAATGCGGTCAAGCAAACAATAGAAAGCCGCATTAAGGGCAGGGAAATAGTATTTGAGGGCTTAAAGCTTACCGAAGAAAAGCTTAAAACCGTAAACCGAATAGAAATTGTTGCGTGCGGTTCCGCTTATCACGCCGGAATGGTCGGTAAATATGTGCTTGAGGAAATGCTCAGAATACCTACAAGTATAGACTATGCAAGCGAATACCGTTACCGCAATCCCATTGTAGACGATAAAACGCTTACTATAATAATAAGTCAGTCGGGTGAAACAGCAGATACATTGGCGGCTCTTAAAGAAGCAAAAAAACGCGGTTCGCATACGCTTTCGATAGTAAATGTAGTCGGAAGCTCCATAGCAAACGCATCCGATGATGTTATTTATACATGGGCAGGTCCCGAGATAGCAGTTGCTACCACAAAGGGTTATACCACTCAGCTTTCCGTAATTTATCTCATTGCTGTTTGGGCAGCGCGTATATTAAAGACAATGGACAGCGACCGTGTAGAAAAAATATTTGACGATATTTGCCGCTTGCCCGAGCTTATAGAAAAGGTAATACTTTCGGAGCCTAAAATCAAGGAAATGGCAAAGCACTGCGGAGACCCGAAATCCTTATTCTTTATAGGAAGAAATATTGATTATGCGGTATCGCTTGAAGCGTCGCTTAAATTAAAGGAAATTTCCTATATTCATTCTGAGGCTTACGCCGCAGGTGAATTGAAGCACGGTACTATTTCGCTTATCGAAGAGGGAAGGACCGTAATTGCCCTTGCCGCATACGAGGGGCTTTTTGAAAAGCTTTTAAGCAATGTCAAGGAAGTAAAGGCAAGAGGGGCTTATGTTATAGCCTGCGCTACCGAGGGTCACACCGAGATTGCAAAGGAAGCCGAAGAGGTAATTTATATACCAAAGATAGATCCGTTGCTTTTGGCAACGCTTGAGGTTGTTCCGTTCCAGATTTATTCTTACTATGTGGCGCTTTATAAGGGCTGTGATATAGATAAACCGAGAAATCTCGCAAAATCCGTTACGGTAGAATAAAAAAATATAAAAACCGCTCTTTTGGGATAGACAAAGGGAGCGGTTTGTTATATAATAATTAACAGTACTTAAAAAATGCGGAGGTTAAAATGGAAAAGATTTTGGTTCTTGACTTCGGCGGTCAGTATAATCAGCTTATCGCAAGAAGAGTAAGAGAAAATAATGTATATTCGGAAATAAGACCTTATACAGCCCCCATTGAGGAGATAAAGGAGGCAGGCTATAAAGGCATTATACTTACCGGCGGACCTAAAAGTGTGTACGGTGAAAATGCGGTGCTTTACAAAAAGGAGCTTTTTGAGCTTGGAATACCGGTAATGGGAATTTGTTACGGCGCACAGCTTATGGCGCATATGCTCGGCGGAACGGTTGAGGCAGGAGCAAGCGAGTACGGCAAGGTCGAGGTTAAGGTTGATACTGCCAGTAAGCTTTTTGACGGCATCCCGGCAAAAACCGTCTGCTGGATGAGCCATACCGACTATATCAAGCAGGTTCCGCTCGGGTTTAAAATTGTCGGCAAAACCGATATATGTCCTGTCGCGGCAATGGAAAACGCGGCAAACAAGCTTTATGCCGTTCAGTTCCACCCCGAGGTTATGCACACCGAATTCGGCTCACTTATGATCCGCAATTTCATTTACAATGTGTGCGAATGTAAGGGTGAGTGGACGATGTCTTCGTTTACACAGCGTACAATAGAAAATTTAAAGAACAAAATAGGAGATAAAAAGGTGCTTTGCGCACTTTCGGGCGGCGTTGACAGCTCTGTTGCGGCGCTTCTGCTCCATAAAGCGGTAGGAGAGAACCTCACCTGCATATTTGTTGACCACGGACTGCTCAGAAAGGATGAAGCAAAGCAGGTCAACGAGCTGTTTAAGGGTACTTATAATATCAATCTTATTTCGGTGGATGCGTCCGAGCAATTTTTGGGACAGTTAAGAGGAATAAGCGAGCCTGAGCAAAAGCGCAAGATTATCGGCAGGGAGTTTATACGCGTATTTGAGGCTGAGGCTAAAAAAATAGGTAAGGTGGATTACCTGGTTCAAGGCACTATATACCCCGACTGCATTGAGTCCGGAGTGGGAGACGCGGCGCTTATCAAGAGCCATCATAATGTAGGCGGTTTGCCGGACCATGTAGAATTTGACGAAATTATCGAGCCGCTAAGAGACTTGTTTAAGGACGAAGTCCGTAAGGTTGGACTTGAACTCGGTATGCCGGAGAATATGGTATACCGTCAGCCCTTCCCAGGCCCCGGTCTCGGTGTCCGTATTATCGGCGAATTGACCCGTGAAAAGATTTCGATACTTCAGGATGCAGATGCTATTTTCCGTGAAGAGGTAGCAAATGCGGGAATTGACCGTGAAATCGGGCAGTACTTTGCCGTGCTTACAAATATGCGTTCGGTAGGCGTTATGGGCGATTTCAGAACCTATGATTACACCGTGGCGCTCCGTGCGGTTACAACCAGCGATTTTATGACGGCTGACTGGGCAAGAATACCTTATGAGGTACTTGACAGCGCATCACGCCGTATCGTTAATGAGGTCAAGGGTGTTAACAGAATCGTTTACGATATAACCTCTAAGCCGCCGGCAACTATTGAGTGGGAGTAATCGCCACTTACCCGAAAACCCTTTATTTTCAAGGGTTTTCGGGTTTCTTTTTTGCTCCGGGTACATGAAAGG
>CDZI01067558.1_pt1 | contig 28466 bp, 17 predicted proteins | sample 554811 | NCBI WGS metagenome assembly CDZI01 (sample SAMEA3182110, study PRJEB8094) | gut metagenome | biome: human; feature: gut; material: Stool; isolation source: human stools | place: Canada | collected 2013-04-23
GAGAACGGTAATGCGACTTATTACCGGCTGGACGATCAGGGACAGACTGTGGAAAGCACCGAAGAGGAGTATATAAAAGAATGGGACATCTACAGTAAGGTGGCATCTCCCATAGAATTTACTGTACAGAAATAGGAAAAGGAATACTAACAATAAATAAGTTGACAGACAGAACAAATGTTCTATATAATGTATATGGGCGTTAGCCTTAAGGTGCTACTTCACGTTGACGTGAATGGCGGTTCACTTTTTGCGGAGAGTTAATAGCTCTGATTACATAGATCATCCCATATGGGAAATCTTGGAAAGGAGGACTCTGCTTATGCTAACAATCGGTGACTTGATTGCAGTGATTAGTCTCTGCTTAACCTGTTTGGGTCTTGGCTATTCGATTGGTTCTAATAGTGATAAGACCACAAAAAAATGACCGCCCCTAACCTGACAAGTTGAGCAGTCATTTTTTCTCATATAAATCAGGTGAACCGTCATCAGTAGCACCTTTTCTAAAATTATGATAACATTACTTTTATAAAATGTCAAACTTGTATTTTATAAAGTTCACTACTTCTTATATGCTTGTAAGTACATAATTTTTGCAGTCATGACACAAGAAAAGCTCCCTCGCAGGAAGGCGCTTTGTCTACAGCCTGAAATCTGGGACAGTTCCTTTCCCGGATTTTTATTATTTAAGGTAATAATGTTATGAAATACATGCATAAAGCTTGAAAAAAAGATTTGAGTATGTATAATTGTCAAAGAAACACATGCGCAGGAAACGAAAAACGAAATCAGGTATGTATGCCAGCAGGGAAAACACATGCGTAGAAACTAAAAAAAGAAATTAGGTATGTATGCCGGCAGGGAAAACACATGCGTAGAAAGCGAAAAACGAAATCAGGTATGTATGCCGGCAGGAAAAACACATGCGTAGGTAGCGAAAAACGAAATCAGGCATGTAAAGAACAAAAATAAAACAGAAAATGTGAGGAATACCATGCAGATAACAGCAATGAAAAAAGATGATTTTTACAGGCAGATGTTCAAACTGACCATCCCAATCATTATACAGAATCTGCTCAGTGCAGCGGTGAATTCCGCGGATGTCATTATGTTAAACTATGTGGGACAGTCCGCAATATCCGCAGTATCCCTGGCGTCAAATTTTTCAAATGTCCTGTTTATGGTATATTACGGACTGGGGACGGGAGCCACTCTCTTGTGCGCCCAATATTATGGAAAGGGGAACCTGGAAGCAATTCATACGGTAGAAGGAATCACACTTCGTTTCTCTATGGCAATTTCAGGTATTGTTGCGCTGATTGCATTTTTCCTCCCTCAGAAGATGATGCTTCTCTTTACACCTGATCAGGAGCTGATCACCATCGGTGCCTCTTATCTGCGGATCATGGGCATCACATACCTGTGCTGGGGCATCACAGAAGTATATCTAGCCATTCTGCGAAGCGTAGGCCGTGTGACGGTCAGTATGGCGTTGAATATGCTGGCTTTCGTATTGAATGTCATTCTGAATGCCACATTTATCTTCGGACTGTTCGGCATGCCAAAGCTGGGAGCTACCGGTGTCGCCATTGCCACAGCCCTGTCCCGACTGGTGGAACTGGTGGCATGTTTCATTGTATCTTTCTTGAGCAAAAATGTAAAACTGCATCCGAAGTACCTGTTTGTTCACAGTAAGGTGCTGACACAAGATTTCATGCGTCTGTCTCTGCCCGCACTGGGAAACGATGTGTCCTGGAGCGTGGCGTTTTCCATGTATTCCGTGATCCTTGGGCATCTGGGAACAGATGCGGTGGCTGCTAATTCACTGGTCGTCGTAGTGCGCAATATCGGTACGGTGTTCTGTTTTGCCATTGCCAGTGCAGGTAGCATATTGCTGGGAAATATTATGGGACAAGGCAATCTGGAGAAGTCGAAGAGTTACGCTTCCCGTATGTTGAAGATGACGGTAATCGCCGGAGCTATAGGCGGCCTGATCGTACTGGCAATTACACCCTTTGTGTTACGGTTTGCTACATTGAATGACACAGCCATGCATTATCTGAAATACATGCTGCTCATCAATACTTATTATATTATGGGCGCTGCCGTGAATACGGCGCTGATCGCCGGAGTATTCCGTGCCGGCGGGGATACGAAGTTCGGACTGATCTGCGATACGATCGATATGTGGTGCTATGCGATCCCTCTGGGATTCTTCGCCGCATTTGTACTGAAACTCCCGGTGCTGTGGGTCTATTTCCTGTTATGCACGGATGAATTCGTCAAATGGCCCTGGGTCATTAAGCATTACCGAGAGGGTAAATGGGCGAAGAATATTACCAGAGAAGAAGTATGATTCTAAGTTAAATTACATGGCCTTTTCCTGTTCTTCCTGAATCTCTGGGAAGACAGATAACATGGGCTTTGCGTCTTCTTTTTTAATGATACGTGCCACGTAATTTTTCGTGATCTTCATTACTACGGGAGACAGGGCTATGACACCGATCAGGTTGGGGATCGCCATCAGACCGTTGAAGGTATCGGACAGATCCCAGGCAAGACCTAAGTTCATGGTGCAGCCGATGAAGATCATCAGTACGAATGCAATCTTGTAGACAATGGTAGATTTCGTACCGAATAAATATTCACATGCCTTGGATCCGTAGTGACTCCAGCCCAGTACAGTAGAGAAGGCGAACAGCAGGATCGCAATGGCGATGAAGGCGGGGCCGAAGCTGCCGAATACGGTAGCAAAAGCCTGACCCACTAGAGCGGAACCGGACAGATCCACCAATACGGCACCGGTGTCCAGATCGATCAGTCCGGAGGACAGAACTGCGAAAGCCGTCAGTGTACATACGACCATGGTGTCGGCGAAGACTTCGAAGATGCCCCACATACCCTGGCGTACGGGCTCTTTTACGTTGGAACTGGAATGCACCATAACGGAGGAACCAAGACCGGCTTCGTTGGAGAACACGCCGCGCTTCATGCCCCAGGTCAGAGCCAGCTTCACTCCGGAGCCCACGATACCGCCGCCCACGGCGCGCAGACCGAATGCACCTTTGAAAATAGCGGTGAACACGGCACCCACGTGGCTGATATTCGCAAAAAAGATTACCAAAGCACCGATGACATAGGCGATGGCCATAAAGGGAACCAGCTTCTCGGTGACGGCAGCGATGCGCTTTAACCCACCGACAATGACCAGTGCACCGATGATCACCAGTACGATGCCGGTTACCGTAGCGGGAATGGAGAAGGCGGAAGTCATGTTGGCTGCAATGGAATTGACCTGACTCATGTTGCCGATACCGAAGGAAGCCAGCAGGCAGAAAGCAGAGAACAGCACAGCCAGTACGGCACCGATCTGTTTGCAGCCCTTATAGGAGCCGAGACCGTCCTTTAAGTAGTACATGGCACCGCCGCTCCACTCGCCTTTGGAGTTCCGGCGGCGGTAATAGATGCCCAGTACATTTTCTGAGTAGTTCGTCATCATGCCGAAGAAAGCTACAATCCACATCCAGAAGATGGCGCCGGGACCACCGGCGACCAGAGCACTTGCCACGCCGACGATATTACCGGTACCGATGGTGGCAGCTAACGCCGTGCACAGCGACTGGAACTGGGAAATGGACTGATCTCCGGCCTCCGTATGTTTCGTTACATGCCTGTCGTGAAAGATGCCGCCTACTGTATTTTTGAACCAGTGTCCGATATGGGATAACTGGAAAAATTTCGTCAGGATCGTCATCAGGATACCGGTGCCCACCAACAGCACCAGCATGGGGACACCCCATACGAATCCATTGACGGCACTGTTCACATTCGTAATGAACTCTACCATATACATTTTCCTCCTTTGTTTTCAGGTAAAAGAAAAAGCGCAGACACCCGAAGATGTCCACGCTGACATAGTTACCTGATCTGTATTTCGTTTCTGATTTTTTCCCAGTATAACATATAGGAAAAGATGCCGCAAGAGAAAATTTTTCTCAAAACCCCTATTGACCTAAAGTTAGCTTTAGGTATTATGATAAAACCATCCCGTAAGAAATGACTCTAACGTGGAAAATCAAGCATATCGAAAGCTACGGCGCCAACAGCGGCTTCCCTGTATACGGCGGAAAACTGTAAGGCGAACCGTCAGCGTGACGAAAACAGGAAATTTTTGCGAAGCAAAAATCCGAGCTTCATGTCGAGGAGAGGATTTCGTCTCCCTGCATAAAATTATCTAAAGCTGACTTGTTTTGTACTATAAAGTTTCCCCCGGGCTGTGTCGATATTATTCATATAGAAAAAAACAGACACCATGGATGGAGAAAAAGCTACGGATGGCGGCCTTGAGAGAGGCAGCCATCCGCTTTTTGCGGCAGTAATCGCTGTCGGAGAGGGAGATATTATGGCAATAACAGGAATCGGCTACGGAAGGACATTTGTGTATGAGGCACAGAAGCGAGTAAATGCAGGGGATGTACAGAGTGCGCAGGGAAGTGCGACGAAGACGGCAGAATCCCGTTTCGCGGAGAGCATTGAGGAATTGGCAAAAGAAGACAACACCGTGAAGACTCCGGTGACCCGCGGCGTACAGCTGGCCCGCCATATCGAGGGAAAGGACAAGGTGCCCTATGGAGAAATGGCAGAGGACGGCGTCATTGAATATAACGGTGTGATCTTCGTCTGCGATTATGAGCATAATCGTCTGACACTGGGAGACACCACCAATAAAGAGGACTGTATCAATATCCCGCTGTCTGGCGGTGGAAGTCTGCTGGTGAACCGGGACAACATTGATGCCCTGTCCAAGGCCATCGGCATGTTCAGGCCGGAGGATGTGAAACGGATCCTGGAGGCGCTGGCAAAGGATAACAAGATCCAGCAGATGAAGAAAGAACTGGATGACATGGAGAACGGCGATGATGTGGATAACAGTGAGGAAGCATCGGAGACCGCCGACACGGACAAGGCAGCGGGAACGGATCCTTCCGGGACGGCCGGAGAGCCGGGAAAAGAGGATTTAAGTCTCATGGCACAGATCAAAGAGAAGATGCAGGAGATCTACGACAAGCTTCAGAACGGAGACACGGATACCAAGTTCCAGATCGGCAATCAAGAATTTACGATCAAGGAGTGGGATCATTTCTTAGAGAAATTCGACAGTGTGCAGGATGCCATCCGGGCGGCACTGGAGGAAAAAATCGAAAAGGAAAAGGTAGAACGGCTGGAAGAGAAACTGACAGGTATGTCGGAGACAGCAGAAGAGCCGGATGAGGTGGATAGTATCCTGGCCCAGAGTGTGAAAACCACGGAAGAGGGCAGTGACCCTAAGACCTGGTATATCACCTGCTTTAGCGAAGATGGCATCTGGTGTAAGAAATTCACCGAAGGACAGGAAGGAGAGGATCTGTGGCGTATGGAATTTACGGATCCTTCCCAGTACCAGAAGGTGTTAAATTATTTACAGAGCTTCGCAGAGGGGGAAGAAGTTCCGCATGCAGAGGAAGAGGACTTCTGGAGAAGATTCCTTGAGGAAGACGCACGGTAGATCTGGCGTCAATCAGGATTTTTCCGATATTCCCGAGGAGATTTTCCGTATACTTTTTTGAACAGGTCCTTAAAATAGTTGCTGTCGTTGAAGCCGTATTCCAGAGCAATATCCGTGATGGAACTGTTGGTGGTAAGAAGCGCCGTCTGGGCGTGTTTGAGCCGTACATAGTTTAAATATTCCTTGAAGCCCATGCCGGTGATCAATTTGAATTTCTTGCTGAAGTAAGTGGGGCTTAAGGAAGCCACGGAGGAGACTTCCTCCAGTGTCAGGGGCTTGCGGAAGTTGTTGTAAATGTATCTTGTGGCAAGCAGGATGTCCGCATCCCGGGAGTTCATCAGATCCGGTTCCTTCTCATTCATGACGGAATGGCGCATCAGCATGAGCAGAAGTTCTTCCAGATAGCAACGCTCAAAATGCTCGGAGTAGCGGTCGAACCGGGAATTCTCGGTGAGCATCCGGGTCAGCAGGGAGTGCAGCGACTCCTGGTATACCGCGGGAACGCTGCCCATGAAGGAATGCAGGGGCGGCCGTTCGGAGTCCTCGGCGGACGGATGCAGATATTCTTCCTTGAAATAGATCATGACGATTTCGCAGACCTCTCCGGCGGAATACAGAGAGTGATGCAGTTCTCCCGGAGCGATGAAGACCAGATCTCCGGCTTCCATCTGATAGACTGTATCTTTTAACAGGAAACGGCAGCTTCCCGACCAGAGATAAAAAATTTCATAAAAGCTGTGATAATGATCGGGCTGCAGGGGAGAAAAATCACCTCTGCGGCCTTTTTCCACGGTGATCCGGTCAATATCTTTTCTACCCTGTTTACCTTTTTTCGTTGTGATATCCATAGCTGCTCCTTCACTTTTTAAATCTACTGACATTGATACAGTCAGAATACCACAAAAAAACAGTACTTTCAACATAAACAAGCTATAAAAACAGCAGTAAATATTAAAAAATTACGCTATTATAATAATTGAAAAAGGAACCCGCCTCTTTCAAAAATATACTTTTCTCTCTATCCCCCTCGGTATACTCCCCCTCGCCGAGGGGAATTTTTTGCGCAAAAATCACGGAAAACAGGCAGTCTCGTCACAATGGATTGCGCATTTTCCAAAGGATTGTTACCATAAGGGTACAGATCGGCCGGCATACGGTGCTAAAGCAAAGGTGCTAAAGCAAAGGTGCTAAAGCACCTGAGAGTTTGCAGAGTACAGAAAGGTATAGGGATTAGTATGGATAAAAAGAAAACGGGCAATCTGATCCGGGAAGCCAGACAATGCAAAAATTATACCCAGAGTGAACTGGGAAAGATGTTAGGGGTGACCAACAAAGCGGTATCCCGGTGGGAGAATGGAGAAAGTTTTCCGGATATCGGCGTATTGGAGTCCCTGTCCCATCTGTTGGAACTGCCGATTCAGGACATTGTGACCGGAGAGCGGGCGGGAGACCGGGAGGAGGCTGTGACGGAAGTAGTGAGACTGGCAAAGCTCCAGGAGCAGCGGAAACGTGAAAAGAGGCTCCTGTATCTGATCGTGCTGGGGCTTTTGATCTATCACTGTGTCATCGGGATCTGTTTATTTTCCGGAAGAGGGTTGTTTGGGGGAAGAGATATTGCCTGCCAGGTGGCCGGAATCTCCATGGCGGGGACGCTGACGATGCTGTGGCTTGTATACCGGTATTTCGGAAAGGAAGAGGATGTGAAAATGATTCCCTCCAGTCAATTAAGCAGAGGACTTGGAATAGCATCCCTTGCGATGCTATTGTGGAGTGTTGGAATCATGTATTTAAGCTTCGGAATGGTCCGGGCAGGAAGTGTTCCCCTTGGTATGGAACTCAGCTCCCTGGGACCGTTTTTGAACAATCAGCTTTGTGCGGGCTATGCCCTGAATGTAATATTTCTGGCAGTGGAAATGTACCGTCTGCTCATGGAGCGGACGGTACTGCATCCGGGATGTGTGATCTCACCGGCGGTCATCTATCTGGATTTCTTTTACATAGACATTCTGGGCCGGATGGATACCCTGGACAGCGTCTGGAAGGCACTGGACAGAGGGACGGTACTCATTTTGCTGGAGGCAGTGTCGGGAATTGTATTTCTGTTTATACAGTCCCACCGTTCTCGTTCTCACGCATCCGATAGCCTACGCCGATCTCTGTGAATACATACTGGGGCTGTGCGGGATTCTGTTCCAGCTTTCTGCGGATGTTCGCCATGTTGACACGGAGGATCTGATTATTATTGTCCATATAGGGACCCCAGATGGCATTCATGATATAGCTGTAGGTCAGGACTCTGCCGGAATTTTCCGCTAAAAGTGTAAGCAGCTGGTATTCGATCTGGGTCAGATGTACCTCTTCGCCCCGCAGGCGGATCAGTCGTTTCTCGAAATCAATCTCCAGATCCAGTGCCTTATATACATGACCGGGAGTCTGGGCGTGGCTGTGCCGCAGAGAAGTGCGGATCCTTGCCATGAGCTCGCCGGTGCCGAAAGGTTTTGTGATATAATCATCCGCCCCCAGATCCAGAGCGGAGACCTTCTCCTGCTCCTTGGTGCGGGCAGATATGATGATCACCGGAACATCGCTCCAGGAACGGAGTTTCTGTAATACCTCCAGCCCGTCCATGTCCGGCAGCCCTAAATCTAACAGGATCACATTGGGGCAGAAAGAAGTGCTGAGACTCAGTCCCTCTCTGCCGTTTAAGGCATGCATGATCTTGTAGCCTTCCCGGTCCATGGTAGCGGTGATGAAATTACTGATACTTCTATCGTCTTCGATTAAGAGAACTTTGATCTTATTCATATCTGTGATCCATATCCTTTCCGGTATTTTCAAGAGTTCTGTCTTATGTGGCTGAGAGTACACTTATTTTTCTGAAGCGACAACTCCCACCTTGGGCAGTGTGAAACAGAATTCCGCGCCATCCGCATGATTCCGGCCACTCAGCGTTCCGTGATGGGCGGTGATGATGGTCTTGCAGATGGACAGACCGATACCCATGCCCTTGCGGGAATCCGAGCTCTGGGAATTGTTGTAGGTACCCGTCTCGAACAGATTCTGTAATTTTTCTTCCGACAATCCTTTTCCGTAGTCTCTCACAATAAAAGATACATGCTCCGGATGATCCTCCACGATGAAATCAATGGGCAGGATACTTCCGGAATGAACGATGGCGTTTTCCAGCAGATTGATGGTGACCTGCTCGATCAGCACCGCATCCATGGGGATCATCAGAAATTCCTCGGGGATCTTGACCCGGATGGCGGCATCGGGATAGCGTTTTTTCAGTTTCTCCAAAGCTTCTCCCACCACTTCCTCCACCGGTTCCTCTGTGGTATTGATGCTTAAGCTGTCTCCCTGGATACGAGTGACGGACAGCAGATTTTCCACCATATTCAACAGCCAGTTGGAATCCTCATAGATATTGGTCATGATCGTACGCTGCTCGGTGGAGCTTAGATCGTTCTGACTTTCCAGAAACAGGGAGCTGTTGCCGATGATGCCGGTGAGCGGCGTGCGCAGATCGTGGGAGATGGCGCGCAGTAGATTTGCACGCATCTTTTCCATTTCGGCCTCTGCCAACCGCTTTTCCCGCTCTGCGATCATCTCGGACTGGATGGTCATATGGGAGGTCATGGTACACAGGATCAGAGTGATCCCGCTCATCAGCAGGAAGGTGATAGGGTAGCCGGTCAGTGTGAAATTAAGCGTATAATACGGATAGGTGAACAGATAATTGATCGCTATTACGGAAAAAAGGGTGCAGGCAATGCCGTAGCCGTAGCCCACCGTCCATCTGGCGATGATCACCAGTGCCAGAATGTAGAACAGTGCTACATTGGCATGGTTGTCCGGTACTATATGCTGATATAAAAAAGAGGCAAGTGTGGCGCACAGCATGCAGGCAGCACAGATCATGATACTGATGGCATGCCTGGTAAAGGGTGGTTTTAAGCGGAAGCTTTTCCGCGGTGATTTTTTATCGGAAAATGATCGGAACACGGTGTGATCCTCCATGAAATATTGTTAGTCGTTTTGTAAATTTATTATAACTATAGTACCATTACTTTGCAATGCAAGGTGTAAAGAAGTAGTTAAGGATATATGAAAACCGGTATATTTTCCCCTAAAGCTGTGGCAAAAGGCAGGTATCATCAGGAAAATCCAAGACACAAAAAATAGGAACATATACTTTCGTTAGGTTGACATCAGGAAAAACATTAGATTAAAATGTAGTATGGCGGCGGTCCTGAAAGGGCGGACCGTCTATGTGGACAGGAGAGGAATAGGTTATGTTTCTGACAGGATTGGCATTATTGCCGGCCATCGCACTGGTGGTATGGATCTATAGACAGGATAAGGTGGAGAAGGAGCCGAGGGGATTATTGTGGAAAATATTCCTGTTTGGTGTATTGTCTGTGATCCCCGCCATGATACTGGAAATCATTCTGGATGAAGTATTTCTGGTACTTATGGATGCAGATACGCTGTGCTACGTGATCCTGGATAATTTTATCGGGGTGGCACTGATCGAGGAACTTTGCAAGATGCAGGCGACCAAATGGGCGGCATGGAAGCATCCGGCATTCAATTATAAATTCGATGCCATCGTGTACTGTGTGACTTCGGCATTAGGATTTGCAGCTATTGAAAATGTTCTGTATTGTCTGGGCGGTGACATTGGGACGGCAGTGACCAGAGCCCTGTTGTCCGTGCCTTCCCATGCCATCGATGGCGTGATCATGGGATATTTCTTCGGTGTGGCGAAGGAGGCAGAACTTGCAGGCAATAAAAAACGCAGGAAATGCTACCTGAAGCTCAGCGTGTTCATGCCGATGATCGAACACGGTATCTATGATTCCGCATTGTCTCTGGATGCGGACTGGATCTTCGTTTTCTTTTTCCTGTTTGTGATCGTGGTGGATGTCTGGGCCTATAAATTTGTGAAAAAGCAGTCTGGGCAGGACCGGGAGCTGTCTGCATAAAGATTGCGTTAAGACCCCGTGAAAATTTTATAAATTCACGAAAAACGGTAGGATCGGGTCTTTGCTTCATGTTAAGATAAAGAAAACATAAAGAAAGGAAAGACCAATATTGAAGTTATTAAATCCAAAGATCCGGCAAAAATTTGCAGAATCCTTGAAGGCGGTCCTGCCGGTAGTAGGGATCGTGATCATATTAAGCTTTACCATGGCTCCCATTACCTCCAGTATCCTGCTGTGCTTTCTGGTGGGGGCGGTGATGGTCATGGTCGGTATGATGTTTTTCACCCTGGGTGCGGAGATGTCCATGACCCCCATGGGAGAAAAAGTGGGTGCCAGAATGACCCAGAGTAAAAACATTCTGCTGATCGTAGTGTTATCTTTTCTGTTGGGAGTGGTGATCACCATTTCCGAGCCTGACTTGCAGGTGCTGGCGACACAGGTGCCTTCGGTTCCGAACATGACTCTGATCCTGGCAGTGGCAGTGGGGGTTGGAATCTTCCTGGTCATTGCCCTTCTGCGTATGTTGATCGGTGTGGCCCTGCCGCCATTGTTGACCTTTTTCTACATAGTAGTGTTCGTTCTTGCATTTTTCGTACCGGAGAACTTCCGGGCAGTGGCGTTTGATTCCGGAGGTGTGACCACGGGACCCATGACAGTTCCTTTTATCATGGCTCTAGGTGTCGGTATTGCGTCCATCCGTAATGACCACCATGCGGCGGACGACAGCTTCGGTCTGGTAGCACTGTGCTCCATCGGCCCGATCCTGGCGGTCATGGTGCTGGGGCTGATCTATAAGCCGACCAATGCGGATTACCAGCCGGTGTCGATCCCGGAGATCGCTGATTCCGTGGAACTGGCGCAGCTTTTTGCTCATGGGATTCCGGATTATATGAAAGAGATCGCACTCTCATTACTTCCCATTGTATTGTTTTTCGGTCTGTTCCAGATATTTGCCCTGCGGCTGTCGGGGAAGACACTGGCGAAGATTCTGATCGGTCTGGTGTATACTTATATCGGTCTGGTACTGTTCCTGACCGGCGCAAATGTGGGCTTTATGCCTGCCGGTAATTACCTCGGTCAGGTCATGGCAGCCAGATCCTACAGGTGGGTACTGGTGCCGGTGGGAGCACTGATCGGTTACTTTATCGTAAAAGCGGAGCCCGCGGTCTATGTACTGAATCATCAGGTAGAGGAGCTGACGGACGGTGCCATCTCTGCCAGATCCATGGGGGTTTCTCTGTCCGTGGGCGTATCCTTATCCGTAGCACTGGCGATGATCCGCGTGCTGACGGGGATCCCGATTCTATGGTTTTTGATCCCGGGCTATGGTGTGGCGATCGGACTATCCTTTTTTGTACCGAAGATATTCACAGCGATCGCCTTCGACTCCGGCGGTGTGGCGAGCGGTCCCATGACAGCTACCTTTTTACTGCCGTTAGCGCAGGGCGCCTGTGTGGCGGTGGGCGGCAATTTAGTCGCAGATGCTTTCGGTGTGGTAGCAATGGTAGCCATGACACCGCTGATCACGATCCAGATATTGGGAATGGTATATCAGTTAAAGCAGCAGAAGAGCGGTGCAGGCGTATTTGCCGGTGCGGCGGATGCATTTGGTGCTTTGGATGAGAATGCCATCATTGAACTGTAGGAGGTGTGCCCATGAGTGAATTATATATGATGGTCACCATCACCAATCGTCAGCTGACGAGGAAATTCGTGGAATGCTATAAAGAAAACGGCGCACAGGTCGGCAGTGTTACCGTCGGCATGGGAACCGCGGCGAATGAGATCTTAGATTATTTTGGACTGGACGGCATGGAGAAGAGCGTATTGTTCCATCTCGTCACAGATGCTGCCTGGCGGCAGATCAAGGCGGCTTTGCGTAAGAAAATGCAGATCGATCTCCCGGGAATGGGAATCGCATTTATCATTCCCGTGAGCAGTGTCGGTGGCAAGAAAGCATTGAATTACCTGACCTGCGGGCAGAAATTCGTAAAAGGAGAGGAGTCCACATTGAAAGAGACGAAGAATGAGCTTCTGGTAGTGATAGCCAATCATGGATATACGGAACTGGTCATGGATGCAGCGAGAGAAGTACATGCGGCAGGCGGCACAGTCATCCATGCCAAGGGCACCGGAACAGAGAATGCACAGCAGTTTCTGGGCGTGACACTGGTGCCGGAAAAAGAAATGTTGTTCATTGTGGTAAAAAGTGAGCAGAAAAATTCCATCATGCGTGCTATAATGGAAAAAGCAGGACTGGAGAGTAAAGCACAAAGCATAGTATTCTCCCTTCCTGTGACAGATACTGCAGGCATGCGCCTGATGGAGGAGATGGGAGAGACATGACAAACGGCTTATCCGGACCCAGGAAGCAGTTCCTGGACGTACTCCGGGTACTGGCAACCTGTGCAGTGGTGCTGATGCATGTACTGACAGGTGCGACAGATGTGACAGATGCGTCGATAGTGCCGGAATACCGGTCATTATTGCTGTCAGTTATGGATCTGGTGACCTGGTGTGTTCCTATATTTTTATTAATCTCGGGATATTTGTTCCTGAATCCGGAACGTACATTGACTTATCCGGTCATGATTAAAAAATATTGCAGGAGGATTGCGCTGGCGATCCTCCTATTCGGCGTTCCGTATGCAGCTTCCGAGCTGGTAGTGGCGGAGCGGACCTTCCGGATCAGGATGATCCCGGAGGCACTGAAGATGACTCTGATGGGACATACCTGGTCCCATATGTGGTATCTGTATCTGATCCTGTTTTTATATCTGATCACGCCGCTTCTGAAAAAAGTGCTGCGTGTGCTGCCGGTGTGGGGTGTTGTAGCAATGATGGCAGTGATCTTCTTGGGAAGCAGTGTGGCACCGTTCCTGAATAAGGTACTGGATGTCAACAGTATTCCGGTATTGCCGGATGGCGGTGTGTATTTCCTGTATTATCTGTGTGGATATTTCTTCGCGGTGAGAGAAGTATGTGTGGACAAGGGAAGGAATGTATGGCTGACAGCTGCAGTAGCGGTTCTGGCTCTGGGAATGATCCTGAGCAGAACACTTGCGGGATTCTCCATTCAGATGGCATACAATTACCCGTTTACAGTACTGCTTGCAGTGCTTCTGTTCGCTGCAGGATGGAATGGGAGTATTAAAAAATACCGGATCCCCTGGCAGGAGGCGGGAGCCTTGAGCTTCGCCGTATACCTGGTACATCCGGTGTATGTGAACCTGTTGTATAAATTCGTGAAGATCACACCCTTTACGGTGTTGGAACAATGCGGTGTGCAGTCTGTAGCCGCGGGACAAGCGGTATTGATTTTGCTGCTGGCTGCATTCTGCCTGGTAGTGCTGGCACTGGCAACGGCTACCGCGTGGGTGCTGCGCAAGATCCCGGTGTTAAGAAAATATGTGTTGTAGAAGAAAGGAGCCTCACGAGGGGGCTCCTTTTTGCGTTGTGTGCGCCTGGCGGCGCACGTTTCGTTTGCGCGCCATGGGCGCGCTCTCGCAGGTGAAAGTCCTGAACATGCCCAGGTAGTGGGAAATGTATAGCTGAACAGCAAGGGTGTCCATCGTGAGGTGGAATCTGAAGGAAGCTGGATGTGAGGAACATACTAACTCACGGGCAAATCTCTGGTCTGACGAACAGAAATCTCATATGAGGTCATGCATGTGGGTAAGACAGCAAGCCATGTTGAAGCCCAATAACTACACGGAATCATGCATGATAAATGAGGCAGATGGATGGAGAGGAAGAAACGTGTGGTACCTGGGGAGGTCTGTGCGCTCCTGTCATACGCATAGGTCCCTTTCATCTGAAAAATGTTGGGACAACAAAAACAACGGCCGCCCCGTACAGAGCAGCCACCGTTTTCCCTATACCATACGCTGCTTTTCAGTACCGCAAGGATGGGTATCCTATTATCGTCGTATTCTGATTTCTTTTAGGGCATTTCAGGACTATCCACAAGGGATACGCTGAACTCCTGTGCGGTTGCGCCCTCCGGCAGCAGCTTTGCCATGACCACCAGCCGCTGATTGCCGCTGTTAGCCTTGTCATACTTCCGGCAGCAGGTGGAGAGGGTCAGAACAGTATCTTCCTCGGAGAAGGTCACGCCATCAAAGTCAAGCCAGTTTTTCCGCGCAATCGTCTCAAAGAAGCTGGTCAGATCATCTCCTGTGGGATCAGGCGCAATATAGTCAAAACCAATATCCGTGACGAACAGTGCGGTGATCTGAAAGATCATGTCCTCACCATCCACAGAGAGATAGATATACGGATGCTCCTTTACAAAGTCTGCGTCCATATAACGGTAGAGCTTGGTGAACCGCACACCGTCCGGGTCGCAGTTGCTGGCGGAGTGACCGAAAATGGTGGTGTTTTTGTCCAGCTTATCCCTGCCGCCGATTTTGTTTTCACAATGGGCATAATAGCAGCCCCACATGGCGTACTCACCGTTTTCATCCAGCTTTAGGTAATAGCCGTTGTCCTCCGCCTGCATCACAGGGTCGTCCACCTCCGCACCGGGGATATACAGCCACGCCACGGTGTCGGGATTCTTCGCTCTGGCTTCCGCCAACTCTGTCTGCCTGTCCACCGAGGGGATAACTTCGCCCGCGAGAGTCGCTGATGGCTGAGGCGCAGATGTGCCGGAAGGCGTTCTGCCGGGAATGTCGATAGGCTCTGTCTCTTTCTGATAGCAGCCCCTGACTGCCGTGGTCATAGCAACGAGAAGGACAACTATGCAGATTATTGGACGAATGATTCTTGTGATTCTTTTCATAATGCTGTCTCCTTGCCGCGCTTGGATAGCGGCGCAGCTCAAAATGTCATTAATTTGTTTCTTGTAGTGAAAAGAGAACAGCGCAATCCACAGCATCCTCATAATAGCTGCCGGTGGCTACATCCACAAACACGCCGGTCCGGGGGTTACCGTTGGCTTTCATAAAGATGACCTCGATGGTATGGGTTCTGCTGACATTCTCAAAGGTGTAGGACTTCGCCGCGCCAATGCTCTTGCCGTCAATCTTGACGTTGGCGACAGCATAGCCCTTATCCGGAGTGATGGTGAAGGTCTGATCTCTGCCCTCACGGACGCTAGCATTGCCGGAGGGAGAAATGGAGCCGCCAGCCCCGGCAGTTGCCTTGATGGTGTAGTAGCTGTAGCCGCTGCCGCCGCCACTGCCGCTACCGCCTTCATTGCCGCCTGTGCCGCTATTGCCTTCATTGCCGCCTGTGCCGCTATTGCGCAGAATCGTCAGCGTGTAGGTTTTAGCACCGATTCTCACGACAATGTCGGTTGTGCCGCTGTTGGGGATGGCAACGGTTGCGCTGCCGCCGGTGGACAGAGCCTGTCCGTTGATGCTCACGGGCTCGCCGTTTCCAGACACCGCTGTGACTAGCGTAGATGTTGCTCCGCTATCATTTTGCAGCGTATAGGTATAGTTCGTTCCGTTGGCGGTAAAATCGCCGAGCTCCACTGCCAGACCTTCAAAGGTCAGAAGGTCATTACCGGGCACTGCGGCTCGCACCACTACGCGGGTGCCAAGCCGGGAGAAGGTGACGGTTTCCGTCTGGAAGGTTTCCCCGGAGATGGCACCGCCAATACTGGTCTTTTTCGTTTCCAGAACGGTCCCGGCAGCATCCAGCAGCGTGGCCACCAGCTCTGCGCTAGTCTGAGACTGCAGGCAGTTGTTGCGCAGAGTAATGGCGGCGGTGCTGTGATCGTTGCCGTCGTTCCCCTGTGTCACATCCATCGTCAGCTGCTCTCCGGTGCGAGCCAGTGCGCCGGTCATATGGACGCTGGCCTCGCTGTCACTGCCGTTATACTCCGGCAGTCGCTGATTGCTTCCCGTTCCACCGATCAGGCCTTCCGCCCACGCCTCGGCGTACAGATAGGTACCCACATTGGGGATCTCGGTTTTGCCAATGGATGTCATATACTTGCCCAGATCATAGGTCAGGTCCAGTGTAAAGGTTCCCTGATCAATGCGGGCGAGGGCGCTGTCTTCGGAAATGGTGATTTCATTACCGCTAACCGATACGCCGTTTGTGGTGCAGGCTACCTCTGCAGGTTCGGTATGCAGATCATCCGCATAGAACGCAAGCTTCACCTCGCGGTTCTTTCCGCCAGCCAGCGTGGCGGCAGAGGAATTATAGAGGGTCATGCGCACCGTGCGCTTGCCGGCGCTCTCCGCAATCACTTCCATTTGCGAGATGCCAATGTCGGGATAATCCAGATACACTGTGCCGTTTTCGTGGATGCCGCCGGCGGCGGTGATGGTATAGCCCGGGTCGGTCACGAGGTTCCCCACATGGTGCCAGACGGTAAGGGTGGTGCTTTCATTGGGCAGCAGTGTTTCCGTAAGGGTGGCGGTTTCCCCGCTGCCAAGGCTGACCGTTAGGTTTGTCACATCGTTCAGCCCGGTGTTGCGGATGGTAAAGCGAATGGGTGTCAGGCTGTTCAACGCCAGCGTTGCATAATCCACACCGATCTGTTCCACTGCCACCGCATCGGTGATAAAATCAGATGTAGCGGTATAGAGGATCGTTTCCTCACCCGGAACGGTCACGCCGCCGATTACCTCCTGGTTTTCATCGTCATACCGGGTGGCCTGAATGGCGGCCTGCACCTGATTGGTGCCGCAGACATAGGCATCAAAGTGGTCAGCCAGCGTGCGATCCGGCAGCTCTGCCAGTTCCAATGGTGCGGACAGAGTGTAGGTATTTGTGGCATAGCGCCGCAGCTTGGCCGCCTTCAAAATGCCGTGATCTACCGCGCCGTTGGCGTTATTGACAGTCTCATTCCAGACGATGGTAAGATCATTGCGGCTGCGATGATCCCCGCTGAGGGAAGCGAAGCGGAAGTCTCCGCCCATGACGGCGTTGCCGCTGCTGGTCAGGGCAGACAAAGAGCCGGGGAAACTGTTGGACATGGTGCCGCTACCGTCCACAGCCAACAGCTGAATATCGCTGCTGCCGTCTCGGACACTATGCCAACCGATAACAAATCGGTCATCCCCGCTGCCGAAGTTGGCTGCAACGACCTGGGGGTTTTCGTCAAGATTGCTGTCACAGGTCGCCAGCATGGCTGTACCGGGAGTTCCGTCAGCAGCCACGGTACAATAGGCGATCTCGTAGGCAGAGGTATCTCCGGTTCCGCTGCGGTCCAGCGAGTAAACCGCCATAGCGGTTCCGTCGGGCAGCATGGCCGCCTGCAACGCCTTCACGCTGCCAGTAGCACCATTATAAAGCATTTTTGCCTTGCTCCAGGTGCCGTTAGTGCTGTCATAGCAGCTGTACATGATACAATCTCTGGTCGTGAAGTTCAGCAGGTTGTTGCTGCCCTGCGTACCGGGATCAGGGGTGTAGACGCTGCGCCAGAACACGATGGCTTTGCCGTCGCCGCCCACTGCGGTGGCTGGGGCCAGATCCGGCGTGCCGTCGTTGGTTAGGCGGGTGGATGTCCAGGTTGAGCCGTTATAGACGGACACTACGATCTCCGTGCTGTTCATCAGCAGGTTTTGCTCTTCCAATGTCACGGCATCACCGGCATTTTTACCCGGCAGATCGGTGCCCATGCGAATCCAAGCCGCCGCCGCGAAGCTGCCAGTGCCGGACAAAGAAACGCTCGTGTCGCCGTAGCCGGGGAACCCTGTGGGAGCGTCAATTTCACTGGAGGGAGTATAGACGCCGCCATTGAGGGTGGAGAAATGCGCCCGGCTGTCGTAAATACTGCTGCTGTTGCCGTCGTTGATGTAGACCAATACCTTCCCGTCATCGCTGAGCTGTGGATAGGATGCGGGGTTGGCATTGGTCTGGATGTTTTCCAGCCCACTGGTGGAGTTCAGAGAGAACAGCATCATCCGCTGCTGGGGCTGGCCCCAGGTACGGGCATATTGTTCCAGATAGTCCCGGCTTTGGAGCGTTGCACTGCCAGAAGCCACCTGCATTCCGCTCTGGGCCGCCGCCATCCGCAGCGAGGCAAGGCTCAGCCCACTGGTGGCGCTATTCCAGTAGTCGTCGATTGTTTTCCAGTCATTAAAAGTCCTGGTGGCTCCAAGGGTTCCGGAGGCGATCACCGCCTCGTAGGAGATAAACAGGAAGGTTGCCACAAATTTGATCCCCACTTCGCTTTGGATCCCCAGGGCCTGACCGTTGATCTGGCGCTTTGTCTCGTCGGCAAGATAGGTGCGGGAAAGGAACTTATTCTGACTGTCCACATCCAAATTGCCGAATAGGCCGATCTTCAGCGCCACGACCGAATAGTCAAAGCCAATACCGCCAAACGCGTGGACATAGGCGTTGATACGCAGCGTGGTCAAAAAGTCATTCACTGCCGTGGCCGTGGGATCGCTCCAGGCAAGCTCTGTACCCTCGCCCTGCCGGCCGTAGCGCACTGCGGTACGGAAATCCAGCTGAATGGCACCACCCAGCTCAAAGGTTGCTGTCAACGGCACAGGACCAGCCATGGCGTTCACGCTGAAGGAGAAGCCCACACCAACGCCGGTGGTAAATCCGCCGCCTACGGTGAAAACCTCCCACTCCTTTTTTTCGGTGTTATAGCGGATTTCCGCTTCGTAAAAGCCCTCCAACTGCAAGTTGAGATCCGTGCTGGTGACATTGTCGGCTATGGAGTTGGTTTTGTAGTCCCCCTTGGGATCATAGGTGCCCTGGGCCATCTGGCTCAGGTCCCCGGTCCCGGGCACACCCACTTCCAGATTCTGCGTCAGCACATTCGCACCCAACGCCACGCCGTCCTCGGAATAGTCCATGTCCTCCATCTCCAGCGTATTGTACCCGGCCCAAATCATGGCACGGAACACGGAGGGATCTTCGCTGGGGGTGATAATCATTTTGAACACGGAAGTGTCCACCGGACCGCTCAGATCATCCAGCCGTCCGGTCAGCACCTTGAGAATGTTACTATCGCCCACTCCGCCAAAGTCGACTTGATTCACTCCACTGGAGGATCCCATCGTCGCCAGAATACCGGTGACGCGGTCATCCTCTGTCACCTTGGGCACTCGGGTCAGATCAACGACCCGGAAGGGCATTATTTTCTCCTGTAGCAGGCTGCCGTTCAGGCTCAGCTGCGTTTTCATACCCACATCCTTGCCGTCAGCGATCCATCCAGAGGTGGTCATGGTGGCCTCGGTGAGGGTCAGATCGTTTTCCGCTACGGGGATGGATGAGAAGGGATACTGCTTGGTACTGCTGCTCTGGGCGGCAGGAAGAATGCCGTATTCGTCCGCCAGCTTGAGACTGTAATTCCGCGCGTTGGCAATATCCTCGCCCCAGAGGAACATGGTGGTGTGCAGGCTTGCTGTTTTAAAGCTGCTGTTAGGGCCAATCTTCCCAGTCGAGCTGCGGACATCCACCTTCTGACCGTTGGCTAGACCGTAATCAACGCTTTGCGCCACAATGAAGGGTTTGTTTTCCTCCCCCGCCGGCACACGCTCCAGAGAGACAACGCCCTCTGCGGTGCGCATTACATCGTCCACGCCCAGCTTGCCGTTGACGGTCAGCAGCAGCGGATAGTACTTGTCGCCGTCAATTGCGCTGATCTCCAGAATGTACTCCAGCTGATCCAGAGCGGAAAGCGCCGTGGTGTTGCTCTCGCCCTTTTCGGCCGACCAAAACTGGGTGGAATCCAGATAGACGGTTATATTTCCCGCCGCATCCGTGGTATAGGTGTCGCCGGTGATGCCGCTGACAAGTGCTCCTGCCCTGGAGCCCAGCAGAGCTGTCTCGCAGTAGCCTCCGTTTTTATAAACGCCGCCACGAACGGTCACCGTCTTGTTCGCCAGCGGATCGCCGCCCGGCGTGATGAGCGTCACAGATGCCCGGGCGACTCGCCGAAGGCTGAAGGTATTCAAGGGATAAAGCTGCAGTTTTGTGGCATCCCGCTCGCCGGAACGCAGATTTTCTTTATAGATGGTGCCCAGATAAATATCCGCGCCGGAGCCGGACCGCAGAGACACCTCACTGGCGATTCCGTTGGGTTCGTAAAGCGCCAGCACGCCTTCACTGTTGGTCGTGACCGTTTTGGGCACACCTTTGCCGTCGGTGTATTGCAGCGTAGTTTCCGCTGCAGGCGTCAGCTGGAAGAGATAGAACTTATTTTGCAGCGTTTTCGCTGTCACCCGTACGGCGGCACGCATACCCGTGGCGGCATGGGTAGCCGTGACGGTTGCGGTGCCGTTGACCAAGCCGGACAGCGCCATTTTGGTTTCGGGAAGGTAGGAATCAAAGGAGAAGTTTCTGATGTCCTCATACAGTCCGCCCTGCTTGTAGTTGACGGAAATGGCATTGTTGTTGGAGAGCCACCGGATGCCGTCTTTAAAGGAGTTCCATCCATACTCGTCATAGTTGATGCCTATGTACTCGATCAGCCCCAACTCCTGGCGCAGCTGCAAAATTTCAGCTGTAACGGTGGGCAGGCTGCCGCTGACCTTGGAGGTATTGTCCATGGTCAGCTTAGAAATCGTGTCTCCTTCGTCGTTCTGCACCTTCAGTGCGTCGGCATCGTAGACATACAGGGGGAAGGAGTCGGTGCTGGGAGATTCCTCACCAGGATTCTCCACGTTCAAAACCACTTGATAGGTGTCCTTCAGATTGCCGGCTTGCACACTCTGTAATGACAGGGGGAAGCTCCCGGAGGTGCCGGATAGGCGCTCACTGTCCACCACTTTGGTGGTGGTGTTGTCCTCTGTGACCCGGGTGATGGTCAGCGTGGGCTGCAAAGGGGCGCCCTCAGTGGTGTTTTCCACCGACCAGTCGATATTGACAGCACCATCGGTATCCTTGAGGTAAATGCTCTGGGGCGGTGTCAGCTTGGCTGTGGCAGGCGGTGCCTGCACGATGATCCAGGCAAGTGCCGACAGGCGGACGTCCTCACCGCCGGCGTTTGGGTGCGGCATGGAGACCAATACCGTGTAGGCAGGGGTATTGCCGTTGGAGAGCTTGGAGAGCACATTCTCCCCGATCCGCACGCTGTTTTTATCCTTGTCGGCGGTATAAGTCGCAACGGGCTTGCGGCCGCTCAGCGCCGCCTTATTCGCGTAGTTGCCCTCATACAGGTCAATCCTGTAATTGAACTCTTTGTTCGGCGCCATCAGCGCGGCGTTGGAGCTCCACAGCACGGTGGCGGGCTGATTTACCCGCGTCACGATGGACGCGCCGCCGGGAATCACCAGTGCCAGGGAATCGCCTGCCGTCACGGTATAGGGCTTTGACTCGCCTGTCACATCATCGGCAGTGTCCTCAGTCCCGTTGTCCGCCGTAAAGGTAAAGGTGACGGTTCCCACCTTGGTTCCTGTGGTGGCAACAACGCCGGTATCCTCGTTGATGGTGGCAATGAGCGTATCACTGCTGCTCCATTTGCCGGTGGTGTAGCTGGCCGTCTCACCGCCTGCCCCCAAAACCTCTGCCTTAAGCGTGGGGCGGGTGGTTTTGCCGAGGGAAATCGTATAGTCGGCGGAATCCGCTTCCGGGACGATGGTCACCGTGTGCGCGGAAACTTTCTTTGCCACCGTGAACTGCCGGGTCAGGGGAAGAACATTCACCCAGTCAGGATCGGCTTTCGTGCCCTCGTTGGCCTGCAGCGTCACCGTGTAGGTGCGGTCGAAAGCAGAGGGTGCGATTGCATAGTCGCTAATGGTGAAGGCTTCCTTCTCTGTGTCCAGATAGACCTGCAGATGGATTGGTTCAACCGCGGAGTCGTACCTCAGCTCGAGGCAGAACGGGGCTTCCTTCGGATCTGTGCCTTCCGGGGTGTGATAATTGCTGTATACGGTCTTGTAGACCTGCTCCATGTTGGCGTTCATCGTGAACGATGCCTTGCCGTTGTCGTAGTCGGCGGTCAGTGCGGTGGGAGCGTTACGCATCAAGACGCTCTTCAGCGTAACGTCGGCAATCGAGTTGCTTTGATAGAGTGCGGTATCCAACGGATGACCGAAAACATCTTCCACACCGGTCATACCATTGACGGTGACCGTGGTGTCATCCGCATCCTGCACTGGGTACCAGAGCATTGCCGTGACGCCGTAGTTGTTCATGGAAAGCTCAGCGGCGCTATACACTTTGCCATTGATGGTCACGGTGGCGTTGCTAAGATTCACGAACTCGTTAAAGGTAACTGTGATGGGCACGAGCTGTCCGCTGGCATAGGTTCCCGCCGGGGCCGTGACGCTTTGAATGGTGGGGGCGTCCGCGTCCAACAGCTTGGCGGTGACGTTGCTGGTCGTGGCGGTGGTGGTGGAATTTGGGGTATCTCTATTTACATTCTTCAGATACAGTTCGAAGGGCAGATAGTACTGATGATTCTCTCTGTTTTGCGTGGTAGACTGCAAGGAGATGCTGACCATACTGCCATTGTTAATCGTACAGTTCTCCGTTTTCTTTCCGTCGGTGGTGAGCGTCAGAGCTGTTCCATCGAGCTTGTACTCCGTCAGACAGAACGGGGCATAGGGTATCGGGTTTGCAGAAATATAATTGCCATACGGCGCAGAGCCATTATAGGCAACTATGTCTCCGCTCCAGCTAAACTCGATGCTGGCGTCGATTTGGTATGGCTGATAAGATTTGGTGGAGTTGCTGGAAGACACCGAGTTGCGGGCACCCTCCAAAATTCCGATGGTATTGCTTAGCGCAATAAAGTCCGAATTGTCGGCACTGCCGCCAGTGTAGCTTTCTGCCAGCAAAGGAATAAACAAATCATCATATAATACGGTTGTATTTTTGAGTTCTTCAACATAACTCGGCGCGGTCATTGATGTTTGTATTGTGGGGACGCCAACCGTCTTTTTTAGCTTGAGCTGACAGTGGTCGGCATAAGCGGCACCGTCATAGAACACCAGATTTTCCGCATCGTAAAATTCAATCATCCCCAGCAGGTCGCCATAGGAATAAGAATTATCGTGCCAGGCTTGGGTACTTCCTTTGGTTGTAACTTTGACAGTGATTTTACAACCACCTAAACTGAAAGTCGAGCCTACGTCATAGGTCAGCTTGTAGGACCCGTCGCCTTGGGCGACCCCACTCGTCTCGCCTATCGAGACCTCCACATCGGTGATATAATCGCTGAGCTGGCCTTTTTGAATGCGGTAGGAAAAGCCGACCGGTTTTCCGCCGTATACAGTAAAAGTCCCGGAGCTCCAGCTGTTGTTTGCGAGATCCTCCAGCGTTTGGCTCATCATGCTGCTCATATCCACCGTCTCAACACCCACAGGCGATGTGGCAGAGGCGGAATACTGCAAACTGATGCCCTGCAGCTCCAGCTGCTCCATCAGGCTATTGAGATTCTCCAGTGCTTCCCCGGTAAACTCCCTGCCGGAGAAATAGGTGTCCTTGATCCGCTGCAGCTCCTGTTCGATTTGGATCATAGTCTTCAAATCGCCCAGCGCCACCGGAGTCCCATCCACGTCGGCTATACGGGTGAGATCCGTGGCGGGATTTTCCAGCAGTTCCATGACAGCCGCCAGTGTCAACACCTGACCGTCCAGCGTGATGGTTTGATCCACCTTGAAATTGCCGTCTTGATCCAGCAGCCCCAAAGCGTTCAGCATGGAAAGCACCTGGTCGCTGCTACCGCCAGTCAGGGCGGAGAGCTGATCCAAAATCGCCTGATTTTCCTCGGGTGTGTTGCCCAGCGAATCGCTCACCGCTGCAAACACCGCTGTCGGATGCATGGTCAGCACCATGCAGCAGACGAGTAGTATGCTAAGTATTCGTTTTTTCATTGGCTTTTCTTCTCCTGTTCGTGTCGGTTCGGTTTGTCCGCCCCGCCTTTTTTCTGGTTTTCTCTGTTTCTGAGCCGGATGCCCTACGCGGCGGTCTGCCCCTGCACTATAAGTGCGTCCGCCGCCCCGGCAAGTGCTGTGAATAACATCAGGCAGAAAGCGGAGAGGCTTATTGCCTCGCGCCGCTGCCCCCGGCGGGTGTTTTCCCGCACCCGCTGCTTGACGAATGCGACCCGTCTTGCGGTATCGTACATATCGTTTGAATCTCCCTTCTGGATTTTTTGAAATGCGGCTTAAAAACCCCTTCACTTATATAGGTACAAAAAATCGGAAAAACTCTCACCCAAAATCAAAAAATTTTCAAAAAAATTTGAGACCAGATTTTCGTTTTCAGCTCACGAAAGAGGAGTATCAGAACTTGAGATGCCAAACTGGCATTTCAAGTTTTGCGCAGGACGAAAATAATTATGGTGGTCGTAGGACTCTTCCTTATGTATTTACAGAACAGGGAATCTCTATGTTGGCGAGTGTTCTACATAGCGAAGTGGCGATTAAGGTAAGCATTGGTATTATGCGTACATTCGTGGAAATGAGGAGATTTATTGCTAATAACGCCTTGCTTTTTGAGCGTATCAGTAATGTGGAGTTAAAACAACTGGAATATCAAAAGCAAACGGATGAAAAATTGGATCAGATATTTGATGCTTTTAGCCTAATTGTTAGCCTGATTCAAAAAGCGGAAAAGGAAATCGTTTTAATTGATGGCTATGTGGATATAGGAACGCTGAATCTTCTCACAAAAAAGAATGAAAATGTGACTGTTGTGATGTATACATTGAAAAGAACCAAGTTATCTCAAGAAGATGTTAATAATTTCAACAGCCAGTATCCTTTACTGGAAGTGCGGTACACGAAAGTATTTCATGATCGCTTTTTAATCTTGGATAAGAAAAATGTTTATCATATAGGAGCCTCCTTAAAAGATGCAGGAAAAAGTGTTTTGGAATTTCTGATTGAGGATGCTGGTATTGTGAGAGACATTCTTCAGAGATTGGAGATTGAAACAGAGGAGTAAAAACGCACCATATTTGGAATTCAATCATCAGGCGATAGTTGCTGACTTTGGCTGTGATCAAGAAGGAGCCTCGACCAGAGGCTCCTTTTTGATTAGGCTTATGATGCTAGTCAGATCACTTCCGCTGCCAGCGCCCGGAAGCGCCGCAAGGCAGTACCAGCCCACTCTCGGTGACGGGGAGGCCGATCTCTTCGGCTTCCACATGACCGCCGAACTTTTTCGTCAGGGTGGAATTCATCATATAGGACAGCACGGCGGGCTGCAATCCTGTAGTGTACGAATTGATCAGGAAGAACAGCGCATCATCGGATAAAAGCTGTGCGGTCAGTCCTACGAAATCCCAGATATTATCTTCTATTTTCCAGATCTCACCCTTGGGACCTCTGCCGTAGGAAGGAGGATCCATGATGATGCCGTCGTATTTGTTGCCCCGGCGGATCTCACGCTCTACGAACTTCATGCAGTCGTCCACCAGCCAGCGGATAGGAGCATCGGCAAGCCCGCTGGCAGCAGCATTCTCCTTCGCCCAGCCGACCATACCCTTGGACGCATCCACATGGGTCACAGCAGCACCCGCAGCTGCGGCGGATACAGTGGCACCACCGGTGTAAGCGAAGAGGTTCAGTACCTTCACGGGGCGGCCTGCCTCATGGATCAGACCGGAGAACCAGTCCCAGTTCACTGCCTGCTCCGGGAACAGACCGGTATGCTTGAAACTGAAGGGCTTCAGATGGAAGGTCAGAGGATCAGTCTTACCGGAGGCTTCCTTCTGAAAAGGCAGGGTGTAATGGATCGCCCATTCATCCGGCAGATGGAAGAACTCCCATTCTCCGCCGCCCTTCGCACTTCTGTGGTAATGACCGTTCTTCTGCTTCCAGCCCTTATGATCGTGGGGCGTCTTCCAGATGACCTGGGGATCCGGACGGACGAGAATATAATCTCCCCAACGCTCTAACTTTTCTCCGCTGGACGTATCCAGCACTTCGTAATCTTTCCAATGATCTGCAATCCACATATAGAAACCTTTCTGCGTGTATACTTTGTAACTGATTTTTATAGGACATAGTAATAGAATATAATACCAGCAAGACTTTTTCAAGGAATACTTGCAGAGAGTGGTTATATGGTTGAAGAACTGAACGACTTAAAAGGTGGAATGACGGAAAACTATCAAATCAGACTTTCATGCATTACAGCGATAGCAAACTAATCTGTTGACGATAAGCCATTTCTTGTATATAATAAATCGTATCACTGTATACAATTAAGAAAATGTACAAGAAGAAAAATTTGAGGAGGCTATTATGACAGGAAATACGCTGGGCTGGGTAATTGTGGCATTCGTGCTGTATTTACTCATGATGATCGCTATCGGAGCGTTCTATGCAAAAGGAAATAACAACTCCGAAGATTACTTTTTAGGAGGCAGAAAGCTGAACGGCTTCGTCGCTGCACTGTCCGCGCAGGCATCGGACATGAGTGGATGGCTGCTGATGGGACTGCCGGGAGCTATTTACTTAACCGGTGTCGGAGGTGACGGCTGGATCGCCATCGGACTTTTCATCGGCACGACGCTGAACTGGCTGCTCATTGCCACGAAGCTGCGCAGATATACGATCCGCGCCAACAATTCCGTGACGCTGCCGACTTATTTTGAGAACCGCTTCCATGATGAGAAGAAGGTATTGATGACGGTTTCTTCTATTACTATTGTAGTATTTTTCCTGGTATATTGCGCTTCCGCGCTTTCTGCCGGCGGTCAGCTGTTTGAGTCTGTGTTCGGCATTGATTATCATGTGGCACTGACCATCGGTGCGCTGGTAGTTTTGGTCTATACCTTCCTAGGCGGATTTACCGCGGTATGTGTGACAGACTTTATCCAGGGTATGCTGATGCTGGTCGGTATTCTGGCAGTACCGCTGTTCGCTTATCATTTTCTGACAACCGGCGGCACTACATTGTCAGCCGGTCTGGAAGCCAGCGGTGCCGACAGTGCCAACTTCCTGAATCTGATGAAGAACGGTGACGGCAGTAATAATATCGTCAGCGTGATCTCCGGTCTCGGCTGGGGACTGGGATATTTCGGAATGCCCCACATCCTGGTGAGATTTATGGCAGTCCGGGATGAGAAGGAAATGACCAAGTCCAAGGCTACTGCCATCAGCTGGGTAGCATTATCCCTGGGATTTGCAGTATTTATCGGTATTCTGGGCAGAGCTTATCTGCCGGAGCTGGTGAATGGCAATAATGAGAAGGTATTTATTGAGATGATCAAGAAAGTATTTACCGTGGAGATGCGTGCTCCGTTCATTGCAGGATTGTTCCTCTGTGGTATCCTGGCAGCGATCATGTCCACCGCGGATTCCCAGCTGTTGGTCAGCGCCTCCAGCGTAGCGGAGGATATCTTCAAGGGACTGATCAAAAAGGATGCGGATGACAAGACGGTTATGAATGTGAGCCGTGTCACAGTACTGGTAGTAGCTGTGCTGGCTTACATCATCGCATGGAATCCGAACAACACCGTCATGGGACTGGTATCCAACGCGTGGGCAGGTTTAGGTGCCGCCTTCGGACCGTTGGTAGTGATGTCCTTATATTGGAAGAGAACCAACTTCCCCGGAGCGGTAGCCGGAATTGTCACCGGAGCACTTGCCGTTATCATCTGGGATTATATTCCTCTCGTGGGCGGACAGACCCTGGGCAAAGCTACCGGATTGTATTCTCTGGTAGTGGGCTTCGGGCTGGGACTTATCGCTATCATTGCAGTCAGCCTCGCTACCAAGGCTCCTTCCGAAGAAATGCTGCAGGAGTTCGAGGACGTGAAGGCGAACCGGCTGTAACAGATCGTTGATGAAGTAAATATTGACAGACAAAAATACTGATGGACAGCGAAGATATCTGCCTGTCAGTATTTTTATGTATTTGTGTTGGCGAGGGTATGGAATTCAGAAACAAGCTATCTGTACCCAACAGAACTTGTTGGCGAGGGTATAGAAGTCAGAAACAAGCTATCTGTACCCAGCAGAACTTGCGAAAGCGGGTATGTGAGACAAAATCAGGTCGATTATACCCACCGACTTTCACGGACGCGGGTATGTGAGATAAAATCAGGTCGA
>CDZI01022981.1_pt1 | contig 28072 bp, 47 predicted proteins | sample 554811 | NCBI WGS metagenome assembly CDZI01 (sample SAMEA3182110, study PRJEB8094) | gut metagenome | biome: human; feature: gut; material: Stool; isolation source: human stools | place: Canada | collected 2013-04-23
GGGGTTCGATTCCCCTCGGCTCCACCAAGCAGAAAAAGCCCTAGAAACTTATTCTAGGGCTTTTTTATTGCTTTATCAGCTATATTCCCACGTTCTCCGAACTATTCTGTTGGAAAATATTACAGCAGATTTTAATATTTTCCCGCGTGCGGTACGTTTTTAGTGCACAAATTGGCAACGGATTGGCAACGGAATTTTGCCGCTCATTCTTTGAGCCGCCGCATAATCGCCGCGTATTCTTTTGGGTATATCAGCCGAATGCACTCCATGTGTTCGTCCATCACTTCTAATAGCCGTTTCATTCCCGCTGAATTTGCGGCAATTGCAAACTCGCTCCCGGATATTTCATCATTTTGTGGCGCAGTAGCGGAGGAATACAAGCTTTTGGGGGAAACATCAGCAGAGCGGGAATGTTCCGGAAACATATGATCTAGAATTGTATAGCAAGAGGCCATCAACTGGCATGTTGCCGCCGTCGGGCGCTTCACTGCTTTACATTCTTCGATTGTTTCCAGCAAATCCCGCTCTGCCAACATTTTTTAATCCTCCATACAACGGACGGCCTTTTCCAGAGCCTCTCGCGTCCGGCTGTCCGGCGCTTCATCAATCATGCGCCGCAGTTTATCCACCATATCCTCCTTGGCGTCTGCGCGGCTGTAGCGCCCCATGCTATCGCGTTTACGGCCTCGGTAGCTCACGCCGTCCCGGTAATCGGCTCTATAGCCATCCCGTCCATAGTTGCCCATAGCGTACCAGTCCCCGGCGTTACTGTATCCTTCGCCCATCATGATCTTATCCAGATTCTTCATGGTGTGCGTCAGCTTGTCCACGGTTTCCAGATCACCGGCAGACAGTTCGCCTTTTTCGGCGATTTCGTCCAGTTCCCGGCAAAGTGTATCTCTCAGCTGTTCCCAGTGCTTCATAATTTCACCTCCTAGGCCACGCGCTCAATCATCAGATTGGCGTTGGCAACATCGATTGCCTGCGCGGAGACATTGCGCACGGATAACGCTACGCAGCACCCACGGGGAACATCCACAAACGCGGAGGTCGCCACGTTGAATGCATCTCCCACGGCGGCGGGTGTTGCCGTCGCCGTAGTGGTGGGAAGCGCTTCACCGCCCAGCGCCAGCGCTACGCTGATAGCCCCAGCGGTTCCGCCGGTAGGCACGGAGATGTTTCCCACGAAAAGCACGCGATACCGCGCAATCGGGGAACATCCATTGCAAATGCCCCGAAGTGTCACCAGCCCAGCGCCTTCACGGTGAACAACATACCCCCGCCCGCATTTCACCGGCGCATCGGTAAACAGCACGTTTTGTCCGGCGGGCACCGCCTGGACAGCGTTCGCAGTAAGTTCAACCGCCATTGTTTAACCTCCCTTTGTCGGCGCTGGGCGGTTGTAGCCAAAGCCAAACCCGCCAGCGCTTAAATTATTCATAACGCGGGTAACCGTGTCCGCTTCGTTGCGTGTCAACCCGTCCGCGTCCTTTACCAGGCTACAGTAATCCCGCAGCTCGGCAATGGTGAGCCTGTCCAGATCGATTTTGCCGATGTGGTTAATCAGATTGGCCTTGATCTCCGCAATGCCCATCTCGCCGCCCTCCTTACGCCACGCTGCCGCATCCGTAGCCGTTACCGTAGCAGCAGTTGGGATTCTGCACCTGATAAGCGGGAACCGGGCGGGGATTGTAGTACGCGAATTGGTTCTCCACATAGCCCTTGATCGTGAGATTCTGGGCATTCTGGGAAGCGGCCAGCTGCGCCATAAAGAGCTGCTGATTCTGATCGGCGATTTTCTGATCTTTCGCCGCCAGCTCCTGGGCAGTCAAGCGCTGGTCGATGGAGCGGAAACCGCAGTTCATGGCATCGATGATATCACGGGTGGTGTTCTGGATGGTGTTCCGGGTGTCGCAGCTCTGGGTTGCCATGTTGTAATTCACGCCCTGGATAGCGGCGCGGTTTTCGCAGCAGCACTCCTGATTTGCCATCTGCATCTGGAAAAGCTGCTGCATCAAGGCAGCCTGCTGATTGCACCGGGAAAGCTCCGCCGCCTGGAAACCGTTGCTGATATTCTGGTTCACGCCTGCAAACCCATTCAGCATACCGGTATTCATGGCATAGAAGCCGTCGCAGACACCGTTGTTTACACCGTCAATTTTCCGCTCGATGTTGGAAAAATCGGACGCGAGAACATACCCGTCCACCACGCCAGCGCCGGTACCACGACCGCCGAAGCCTCCACCCCAGCCGTTGCCGCCCCAGCCGAAGAAGCCGAAGATCAGGAAAATGATGATCCATGCAGACCAATCACCGCCCCAGCCTCCGCCATAGCCGCCGTTGTTGCCATCGGTGACAGCTCTGATATCAGCGGGGGTCATTTCACTTGCTGTAATACTCATTTTGTTCTCCTTTCAAAAGATGAAAAATATAACAAAATCTGGCCAGATTATTGTTTACCTTCTAGGCACTCCGAAGCCGAACATGCCCCGGAATTGCTCAAACTGCCCCTGCATCTGCTGCGCCATTTGCTGGGCTTGGTTAAGCTGCTGCTGGTTTACATGCCCGCTCTGTACAAGCTGATTAAGCAGTTGCTGCGGGTCTTGCCCCCTCATCTGCTGCATAAATTGGGGGAATTGGGAAATCATCTGCATAGGATTAGGCATCATTGCGTTTTACCTCCGTTTTCTTGGTATCGCGTTTCCCCTCTGTCAGCTGGTTCAGCCGTTCCTCTACAGCGGAAAGCCGCTGTTCAAATCCTGCGCTGACTGCCTCCGGGGTAACTCCTGCGTCCCGGATTTTGTATTCATACGCTACAATCGGCATTGGTCGCCCTTGCGCGTCCGTCCGCTTTTCGTAGAATACAGGCTTATTGCTGTCCCAGAGCCGCACAAATCCGTTTGCCGTGACGATAAACGCCTCCGCCGCAGATTCCGAAGCTACCCAAATTCGGTCATCAAGGGGCGGCTGTTGGCCTTGGACGGGTATCTGCGGTTGTCCGATTGGCATTTGCGGCTGGAAATAGTTGGGCTGAAAATAGCCGGATTGGTAGTTGGGCTGCATATAAGGATTTGCCATCATTCACGCCTCCAAAAATAGATAGGGTTTTCGTCCATTGAGTTCCAAGTATCGTACAAAACGCCGTTTTCCACGGCAACAACGTGGTTTTTCAGCGCGACAACGTAAATCCCGTCAGGGTATTCCCGTATAAAATCGCCTACGGTGTAGCAATCCGGGCATTCCGCCGGGATTGCCGCCCGCCTGAATCCGTGCCGCCGTAACACCGCGCCCCATACGTTATTTGCGCTAGGCATATCGCATTGGGTCAGCCCCTCGCTGGCCAGCTCAACGTATGATTGATACCAGTCAATTCCCAGAGCCTTTGCCACTGCTCTTACTGCGCAATCGCCGACTTTCGCGGCGCGGGGATTTGGATTAAAGCTTTGAAATTCAGCCATAGGCAACGCCCCCTTTCTTCCTATAGAATAACAAAAAAATCGGTAGGGAAACTCTCGTTTCCCTACCGACTTACAATCACACTTCTATCAAAAAACTATCAGAAGTCTATGTTTTTGGGGAGTATGTAGCTATACTCCTGCACACTGTTATAGGAGTTTTTCAACTTCCTAATGTACCTATCTAATGTGGCAAGGGACATGCCGTAAGCGTGGCACTGCTGTACACGGCTCCATCCGGCGGCTCGGGTGCGAATGATCTTTTCCTCTAGCGGCGTAAGAATCGCCAGAGAACAGAACTCATCCAGAATTACCCGATTCCACGGGACTTTATCCACTTACCACATCAGTCCTCCTTGGGGGAACTGTAAGTTCTTGCCAGTTTGCTATCGGAGATACCGGCGGTGGTAGGATCATTGACCACGCCCAGGATCACCAGCAGGGCAAACACGGCGTTCACCACGGCCAGCAGCTTGTCGCCAATCTCGCCCAAGTCCAGCGTAAAGCCGAACAGGGCGGCCACCGTCTGCACCAGCAGAAGCAGCGCGGGAATCGCGGCCAGCCAGAAGTTCTTGTTCTTGATACGTACAATCCAGTTAATCATTTTGTTTTCCTCCTTAAAAATCAGCCCAGCCCAAGCCGGGCAAGAATAAACCCTACAACAGCGGCCACGACGATGTATATGACCCTTTCCACCACCGACTTCCACCGCTTGCCGGGTTCGTATTTCAGCTCCTGCACGTCCGTGCAGAGGCCATCAACCTTCTCCCCGGTAACTTCCACCTTCTCCGCCATCACCGCAACAGACGTTGCCAGCGTGTTCACCGCTTCCGTGTGCCGTTCCAGCGCGTCCAGACGGTGGGAGTTGGATTTGCTCCGCTGTTCTACCGCAGAAAGCCGCCCAGCGATTTCCGTTTCTTCCATTGGCATACTCCCTTCTCAGCCGTTCCACCGGCTGTACTTCCCGTTGTCCTCGTGAATGCCCCAGCTGTACAGCCCCAGACCGCCCCGCCCGGGGATTTTCTCGGCCTGCACCTCCTGCGCTATGGCATACAGCTTCTCCGGGGAGATCGCCCCTGAGAGGTCTACGGCCTGTCCCGTGGTGTGCAGGGAGTTGGATACTCCGCCCACCTCGGCATTGTGCCGCTTGCACCGCACACCGGAATTCACGTTCAGGGGCACTCCCGCCCGGCGGCGTATCTCATCGGCCATGCGGACGGTTTCCTCTGCGGGTTCTGCAGGGAAGCCGTTGCAGTATTTCCCGCCGCACTGGCACCGGAACTCCTCACGAGTGAAGTACCGGATATCGTCCCAGAACGTCCCCGTCTTCGGCGCGTCGCTGCTTTCCGGCTTCTCTACCTTTACCGCCGTCCCGGCGATAGCACCGATGAGCATTTTCTGGGTAGCGGCTCCCGGTATCCCGTCCACGGTAAGCCCGTAGTCGGCCTGAAACGCCCGGATTGCCCCTTGGGTATTCCTGCCCTCGATGCCGTCAATCGTGCCGGGAGAATAGCCCAGGTAAGTCAACAGGCATTGGATTTGCATTACCGTCATACGTTCACCTCTTCCCAGCCCTGAGGGTATGCGGACGGCGACCATACATTATTGTCCAACGTGGAGCGGTACACTTTACTGCCCTCCGTGCAGCAGTCACCCTTATTGTAGGGGCTGGTAGCCATGGCGACGAATGGCAACGCTTTTGCTGGGTCGGTGCTCCAAGCAAACCCCCACTGCGCTGGAAGTTCCTCTGGCTCCTGAGTGTAGATAGTGCTGTCATAGGGCTGCACCAGCCGCACCACACGGCCAGCAGGCGATTGACATACAAACCCGGCCTTGCGCTCCAGCATGTTTTTGTTTGCGACAGCAGCCTTGAAACTGGGAATGTCGCTATCCGCCGCGTTCAGTTCGGTGCCTGTCATGTCCGGGGCTTTCTCCTGCAAGGCAAGCGCGTTCGCCCGCCCCTGAGCATACATGATGCTTTTTCTTTCCTCTTGTGTCACAGACTGTCAACCCCTTTCTTGTAGGCTTCATCCAGCTCTTTCAGCTGTTCCTCACCGCCGCTGGCTTTCATTTCCGCGATTTTCGCAAGAATGGCGTTTTTGCGTTCTTCTATGGTCATACTCCCAGCGCCTCCTCGATTTCAGATAGGGCTGCCTCATACTCAGCATTCTGGGCAGCAAGCACCTGGTACTGCTCCCGCTCATACTCCCGCTGGGCGGCGTCCAACTCTGCCCAGGGCTTCCACGGGGCGATCATTTCGCCAACGAAAACTGTGCCATCGGCACGTGTCCACGTCTGCCCTCCGGGAATGAAACGGTAGCCCTCAATGTAGGCGTCGCACTTGCCGTCGAATGCGTCTGTTTCAACCTGCGTTCGTCCATCGGCGACGGAGATGTGGCATTTGAAATCGGAATCAAGATAGATTGTTTTCACAGTACACACCTCCTATTATTCGGCATTTATTTTTATCGTAGAACCATTATAACTAGATCCCCAATTTGCGGTTACGTACACAGCGATGTAGTATTCTCCGGTAAAGCTGCTAATATCCAAGGTTAAATCAACCTTTCCACCGTTTCCACTAGCGTATGACGCGAATCCTACTTTTTCAACGCTATTACAGCCTGTTGCAGGCGGGCTGGAGAGTATGCCCAAATAGAGACTTCCACTCCCGGTCATATCAAAAGAGCCATAAAGTGTGTCGTATGATGAAATGTCGTGTTTAACGGTCGTATATAGTGTTGGTCGTCTAGCATTCCCTTCGCCATACTGACTTTGCAGGGTGTCCAGGGTCATATTGACTGACGGAACACTATAGTCATATGCCTTATAGCTCCAATCTACAGTCTCACCATTTTTCTCATATAAGACTAGGGTGTAGCTGAGCACAACATTCTCCGTTTGACCATCCGCTGTGATAGATACGGACTTGTTGGTACTGTCGTTACCATCTGTAGCTGTCACAGTCCACGATCCCGCATTCGGTACGATGCAAGCCCATGTACCACTGGTGTCAGGGGCGGATAGAGTCGTTGTGCCGTCAGAGCAAGTGCAGGTCGAACCGGCGGGATAGGTGATGCCGATGGTAGCGGAGAAAAAAGCGATTGTAACGGTGTACTCTGTCTGAACATCGGCGGTTATGGTGGTCGGCTTGCCATCGCTGTTGACAATGGTTACGTTCCACTTGCCGCTTGCAAGCCCCTTGAAGACAACCACGCCGCTCGTGCCGGAGTTCTTGGTCTTCGTCTTGCCGTCCTTGGAAACAGTCACAGTGACGTTCGCCGGGGCTGTGACGGTAAGGGTGCCGCCTGCGCCGCCGCCACCAGTATTAACTCTGCCAATCATGCACTTACACCGCCTTTCCAGCAAATAATGGTGGGAATTGTAATTGCCGATTCCGGGGCGCTTGCAGCATACAGATACACGCCGCCGTTATAGGTAGCTGCAACAGGGGCAAAATTGCCGTCAATTGCGTCTTCCACAGCAAGAACCACCTCCGGAATCATGGTATCCAACACCCCCGTCAGCGCGATAGCCGCACGGAATGGATAATCCTGATATGTAGAATCAGCCACAAACGCGGATACCGGTACGCTGGTATCCGTGAACAGAAGCTTTTTCAGCTCCACCGCCGTACCGGCTTCCAGATCGGCCAACTCCCGGTTGATGGAATCCAGCACCGATGTGGCTTGCGCCGTGGTATCATCAAGCACATCTTTTACTTGCGCCTGCGTTTCTTGCAGAAGCGTGGAAAACTGGCTCTGCATTGTGCTGGTATCAATGCCCACCTTTTCCGTCACCAGCCCGCACACCGAAGCGTCAAGCCGTTCATCCGTAATCATGGAAGCGGTGATAGCAGTTGTACCGGCCGCAATGGAAATCCGTGCAAGGCTGATTTGCCGGATTGTGCTGTTGTTTGTCAACGCCGGGGCTGCCGCCGTACTGGCCTTTGCGCCTTTCAAGATTTTCACTTCCGGATAGTCCACATAGTTTGTGGTTTTCCACTCCACAATTACGCGATCAATCCGATTCAGAACGCCGTCTGCCGCGTCAACGGCAAGCTGCAATTTGGAACCATCGACGGATTCATTATCAATCCACCACACAATGCCGTTCCTGCCGGAATTTGCCATCCATCCGGTGCCGTCTGAGACTTCCACCGCCATTCCCGGCGTGGAAAGCGCCTGCACGGACGCATTACTGCCAGCGGCAAAAACGCCGGATGTGCGGCCATGATGCCAGCGCATAACGTCTTCTGCGCCTATGTATGTATCTTGGTTATTCGGGAAACTTTTGATATTAGCCATTTAATTTCATTGCCCCCAATGCTGTAAGAATAGGGTCGCCCAGGATAACTTCTGTCCGGGCTTTGTTGCTGTCCAAGGTGTACTTAATGCCCGTAATCCGAGCGCTGAACGATACCCCGAACCGGGCAGATACGCACGATACAATGTCCCCCAGAGCGTAATACTTGCCCAGATCTTCCGGGTCGATGGATACGGAAAAGGACTTTCGCCGGATACGCTTTCCCAGCTCCATCTGTCCATAAGCACGCGCGCGGGCTTTGCAATCAGCCTCAGATTCGTCATTTTCCTGCCGAACGGCTGTTTTGAACCACACTTCCCGGCGATTGTCCCCGGTCGCATCGCCGACGATTTCAACGAATGTGTTATCCTCTCCGCTAAGGCTTCCCTGCACATAGGCCACATTACAGAGGGTGGAATCGTCGTCGTTGATCACAAGGTCTTTTGCGCTTCCCTGTTCCTCCGAAAAGACAATAGCGTGAATGCCAGCCGTCAGGTCGCGCCCCTTGTAGAGGCGGAAAGTGTGTGTCATATCGTCGGGGTTCCAATCCATTGTGTGGCCTATGCCTTTTTCTTCAAGAAACGGGATAATTTCATCCAGCAAATTCCCGCCAATGAAAACATTGTCCGTTTTATCGGTCATCCCGGTTGCCTGTGCAACTTGAATCCTTGTCATTCCCCGGAGATTATCGCGTATCAGCTTGTACACGCCCGTTTCGATAGTTGTCATGTGATATTCCGATGCAATGATTCGCTTATTCAAAAGCCAGTTTGCGGTGTATCCATTCGCAGTTATGCGGTTCGTGGTCGTGTCAATCTTTGTGTTTTCTATCACAAATGTTACGTTTCTGCTCGTATCATACAGGAGATTGCCGACTTTCAACACGTTAATATTGTAGTCGCTTACCGGCGCAACCAGTATCAGCTTTCCGATATCGTTGTAGTAAATATTCATGATAACACTGATTGCGTGCCGGATTTCGTACCGGGTGGAAAAGTCCTCTTTATAGATTTCAAAGCTCATAGCGAAATCCCCACGATCTCCGTTGCGAAATCAATATCAACCTGCAAATTCGCAAGCCCGCTTGTCGCTTCCGGCTTCAACACATTATCCCCAACTTCCAGCTGAAACAAAGTGCTTTTCAGGCTTAACGCGCCCCGGCAATCTCCGTCAACGGATGACGTTACAGTTGTCCGATCGTGCGTAATCTCTACAATCAGCCGCTCCCCGCTGACAATAGTTTTATTTATCAGCAGAAATTTTCCCGTCGCGGCGTTGGTGATTTTGGGGTTCTCCACATCACCGCTTGCCGAAAGAGTAGCAGTAAACGGGACGGGAACCTGGCCGCGATTCTCCACGTTGATAAATTTTGCTTCAAACAGCTGGCCGAAACGATACGGCCTTGAAATGTTCCATGGGAATTTGAATAGCTTTTGAATGCCGGACAACGTTACCGCTGCGGAATCGTCCTTGCACCAATACGGATACGCCGCCAAAAGGGAAAACTGGAACTGTGCGCCCCATTGTTTCGCCTCAATGCTGGGCGTTGCCGTAGGCCATACATTCAGATAATAGTCATCCGCGTACAGCTTTCCGGCAAGGTCGGGGCGGATGACGGATATCAGCTTTTCTTTATTTGCCGCCTGGCCGTCTCCCACCAAATACCCGTTGATATTCACAGGCCGGGGCTGAACGTTTTTGCTCTGAATTGTCGCCCCCGTCTGGTTGATGCCTTTCGCCTGAGACAGGGATACCGTTACCGTATCGATGCCCGTGGGCTTGTTGATAAGATATCCACCGGCATAATCAAAGGTAACGCTATCCCCGTTTTCGTTCACGTAGCGGAACAATTTGCTTAAATTGTTGAAGTTCTTCAAATCGTCCACCTCGCTTGTGTGAAATAAGCCTCTGTGGCTGCTGCTAGCTCCACTTCGGATTGCACAGGAGAATTAATATTCTGGATAATTGTCACGCCGCGTCCACCACCAGCAAAGCCCACTCCGTCGTAGTCCGCCCCGCCAGACGCACCAGCCGATTTCCCAGCCCTATATGCTCGCGCTTCCTCAGCTGTGAGAACTTTTTCCCCCTTATGGAGGCGCACTAGGTAGTCATCGTATGGCACATAATCAAGGCCACTCTTCGCCCCGGGAACGTTGCTCCCTTTGATATTGGCCTTTATCGTGAGCGTGTAGTTGGCAAAGCTATTTGTCAGCCGTGATTTCATCTGGGAGGCGAGAGAATCCAGCTTATCCAGAACTCCGGGGGTGCTGCTGTCGATACCGGCAACCAGACCACTCATGGTATTGGTTGCCGCCTCTGTAGCCGCCGCCTCCTGGTCAAGATCGCCCACCTTTTCCACGTAGCTGTCTGCGGCCTCCTGCATACGAGCGTTCACATTCTCCACCGCCAGCGCCAATCCATCAGAAGTTTCAGTTCCTGCGGCCTCATATGCAGAAATTCCATCCATAAGGGTTGCAAATTTTCTGCTCAGGCCATCGGTACCACCAGACATATCTTCAAGTTCTTTACGCACTCCCGCAAGGAATCCGGCCTTTTCCCCATCACTCATGGATGCAAGATACTTGCCTAGCCCATCAATGCTAACGCCTGCGAGGTCTGCTTTTTCACGAATGAACGCAAAATCTTCGTCAATCTGCTGGAGAACTTCGGTATTACCGTGCAAATTCCCCATGAGGCCATCCCACGACATTTTCACAACTTCTATTTGGGAAGTAAATGCAGATCCCACATCATGCAGCCCGTTATAGATGGTGGTATAGGTATTCTGGTAATCCTCCAAAATGGACTGTGCCGTGGCGGCGTATTCCTCAGAAGCAGCCTTTATCACATTTACAGGTTTCGCCGCTTCCTCAGCTGCTGCCTGCTCCTGCGCTTCCAAATCGGCAAGATTCTGCTTCGCCTGCTTTATGGCTTCGGCTAATCTCTCCATCTCGACGGTGTCGCCGCTGAAACCAGCATCGGACGTGAACATTTCCAACCTGGCTTTTGAAGCTTCCTCGTACTGCTGCTCAAGCTCTTCTACCTTTGCGCGTGCTTCTTCCACCGTCTGCGGCTCTCCGGCCAACTCTTTGACGAAATCCTTGTGCGCCTTGGTTGCCTTGCCGATGCCAATCGCCAGAGCCGCAACAGCAGCGGCAATCAAGCCAATGGGGTTCGCGTTTATAGCCGTATTCCATGCATACTGCGCCGCAGTTGCAAGGGAAATCTGGCCGGTGAGTACGCCAACGGCTATTTCACTGACGGAAAATACGCCATTCAGTGTGGCTTCTGCAACGGCCGCTTTCCCGCTTTCCGCTGTGAAGAACGCAAGCGCCGACGCATTTGCCGTGAATATCGTGGCGATATTTGCAATGGCTTTTCCGGCCATACTCGCCCCGATTGCAGTACCGGCAACGGTTGCCGCTGTGGCCGCGAACTCAAACGCCGTGACGAGAAGATCAATAGCGCTATTCGTTTCACGGAGATACGAAATAGCTTCTGCCGTGGCCGTTCCAACACCGGTAACGATTTGCTGTACACGGGGTATAATGTTCCGTCCGGCTGTAAATACGCTGTCTACAAAGTCCTTGGTAAGTCCTTCCATGTCGGCGCTGCTGTCAGCCATGCCGGTAGCCAGATTCTGCCATGCCGCTTTCATGGATGCCGTGGAACCCTCGATGGTGCCCGCCGCTTCATTTGCCGCATACCCCGCAAGCCCCTGCATTTCGATATAATCCACAAGCGCGGCCTGACAGTCAGCCAGATTGTCAATGGTATAGGCAGTGGCTTCGCCGTTTTCCGCATTCCACTCGTTCACCTTATCAATCAGCTGCTGGAACCCCTCTTTTGTGGGGGTAATACCTAGCTGCAAATTATCCAGCATCGTGAAGTTGGATTTCATAATGCCGTTAAAGGCATTCTGTACGGCTTCTTGGGTGTTTCCGGTTGCCGCCACAACGTCGGCCTCGGCAGTGATAACTTTGTCGGCGAGTTCGGCGGCGGCCTGCACATTGCCGCCAAGGGCGGTTTTCAGGCCGGTAGAAAATCCATTCACCTGCTGCAAATAATCGTTCTGGCTCATTTGCACGGACTTGTAGGCGTTTCTTGCTTTCTCCGCCACAAAATCGTAAGCGTCGCCGAACATCAGCTGTGCGCCACCGGCTAACTGCTCATACCGCGCATAACTGGTGTAGGCCGCTTTGCCAACGTCTGCAACTACTCCGGCAAGCTTCTTTACTCCGGCGATAATCGCGCCGCTGGCAAGGTTGGCTTTCAGAACGTCGGCGAATGTGCTTGTTTTGTTTTCAGAATCCTTTAGTTTACGCTCATATTCATCTGTATCCAGAGAGATCGTCGCAAACAGCTCAAATACATTAGCCGCCATCCTGCCCACCGCCTTTCGTCACCAGTTTCAGCCCAGCATTTTTCACCACATCCGCCACGATATCCTCCGCAGACCGGTTTTCCACCGGCTTCGGGCTGATGATATCCTCGTATCCGATAGATAGATACAATCGCTCATCACACCCCGCCGTGTTTTGCGTTATCATCTGGATACCGTCGGTAATGTAGCGCCGAAGAATTTCGCGTTCGCATTGCTTTTTCAACTCCATGGGAAGAATGGAGAGGTACGCCCTCGCCCGTACTCTGGGGAGGGCGCACAGTGCGCTGATTATTCGCTCTGCTCCCCACGCCCCCACGATTTGAAAAAACTCAGCAGTTCCTTATCGTTGGAAAGCTCCTTGATCTGCCAGAGCGTCGCCATGGTACTCTGCGCGGCCACTTCCTCAATGCTCTTTTCACCCATGATGGACAAAATAGCATAAATGTCGGCGCGGTGCGTTTTCAGCAGCAGCGGAACAACGGTGGTAATCCTCTGCGCGCCAATCAGCATAACGCCAACCTTCGTGGAGTTTTTCTTGTCCACCGGCTTGCCAATGGCGTTCATGATTTCCTCATCAGAAACGAGATTCACAATGTGCGGGGTGATCTCGCACAGCACATCCAGGCACTCATCCGTGCCAAGCTGAGACAACTTTCTCATTCTTATCCTCCTACATCGTAGCGGATTCTGCCTCTCCGGCCTTCACGTAAATCTCAAAAGGCGGTGTATCCTGCGCCGTGATGGAATAATGGCCGGTAATCTCAAATGTGGACTTGCCTTTGCTCCTGTCGCCGGTTTTCAGCTGGAAGCCACCAGTGGAAAGGCCATTCATCATATGGATAGCCATATAGCCGCCATTTGTCGTGCCATTTTTATCGGAATAATCCGCCACCAGCCAAATATCCTTAAAGTCAGTATCAGCAATATCGTTTCTGGGCGTGATTTTCCCGCCGGCTTCATCAGCGGCGCCCACCATCGATTTTGCGTTAGTAGCGTCCATGGATGCCCAAACGCCGCTAAGCTTTACATCCCAGCCGTCCAGCCGTTTCAGCTCCTTGGTATTCTTCGGGCAGTTGTTGATATCGGCGCCGAAATCCGAATAGCTGGGCGTTGCCACAAAGGTCACATCGTCGCTGGTAGCGCCTATGATATCGTCATTGTCATACTCCGCCGTGGCTGGATTAAAGGCCGAAAGCAGAACGCCAGCGTTCAGCACCAGTTTCTTAAATGTATCCTGCGGAATCTGCGTAAATTTCATTGATTTCCTCCTATATGGTATTGAAAATCGCGGCAACGTTCAGCTGCCGCAATTTGATGGATTGATCGGATTCAAATGTTGAATTGATGCACCACGGCTCACCGCGCATAAGCCAAACTGTGCCGGTATCACAAGGCAGCTGAATGCCTCCGCGTCCTATCGCGCGGGAAATTTCCTCTGCCTTGGCGTTCGGCTCTGCCTCTTTCTCCGTGTGATACCACAGCTTTACCGTCAGCGAGTTCGCCATATCGCCCCACCCGCCGACGGAGACGGAATAGGTTAGGTAGGGCATTACTGTGTCGCTCGGTACCGCTGTATCCGGATACGCGGGGAGATTAAAGCCGGAAAAAAACTTGTAGAGCGCTTCTGTTGCCGTCATTTTGTCAGCTCCCATTTCTCGGCGGTAACCTGGCACATATCCAAAGTGCCGACCGCGGGTGCCTGCTTATCGCTCCCGTTGCTAGTCACCCGGAAAATTGCGCCATCGGAAAGCCGCTTGAACACATCATGGAAAGAAAGCTGATTCGCGCGGCGGGTGGTAATGGTGTACACACTGGTAACGCCCTCCTTCTCCGCGATTCTGGATTGCATGGAGGTATCCAGAATAATAGCCGCGTCGAACTCCGCGCCCTGTGCCCATTCCGTTGCCCAGCCGCCCTCCCCATCCGGGGTGCGCTTCTTTTCCATCAGTGCGCACGTGTTATTCAGGTAGTAGTCAAGCAAGCTCATATCTTCCTCCATATCCGTAAGCGCGGCGCAAACACCGTTTTCCAGCTCGTGCTTTCGCCGGAGCCGGACGAACTGCTTGCCTTTGTGTACGAGTAGCCCCCGAAAGATTCGCTTTGATACGGGCTTTGTACGGCCTCGGCGTTCTTCTCCTGCCATGTGTTGATTTCTTCCAGAATCGCCAGCACCTCCGGCGGTACGCAGACCTCTGTCACAATGCCCGTGTAAGTTTCATTTCTGAGGTCGCTGTTCCCGTATACATGGATGCCGTTGTTCCTTCGGCTCCCCTCAATCAGGTAATAGTCGCCGTTTTCGAGGCCGGGGAGGGGCAGGCGCTTGTCCGTGATTTCCTCGCCAAAAAATTCCCACTTGTCCCCGGTAAAAAAATTCCGCAGATACATAAGTAGCTCATACAAGCTCACACTCACAGCCTGCCCCATATTTACCCCTCCTTACTGGCCTTTGATGACGGCCAAAATATCCGCTTTGTTCATTGCGGCGCTGACCCCGGAGATACCGTTTTCTTTGGCGTACTCCAAAAGCTGCGCTTTCGTCATTCCGTCAAAGTCCACGGTCTCCGGTGCGGTTTTGTCAGCTGTCAGAGCCGCCCTTAACCCCCCGCGTTAACGGTCACAACGGCAATGCCATCCAGATACTCGGCCCACAGAGCCATACCCATAATGGCGTAGCTTTCGCCCACGGCAGTGCTATAGTTGCCCTGTGCGTGGAAGCCAATCAGGTTGGTTTCGCCCTGCACGGCGTACTGCAGGCCCAGCTTGGCAAACTCGCTGTCGCCGGGGTCGGCATAGTACAGGTCAATATTCTCCACAGGGGTAGCGATTACGGTGTTCCGTGCAATCTGCGCCGCAGGCAGCAGGAACAGCGTGGAGTAGCCCATGAAGTCCTTGACGTAGGTCAGGCCGAACTGGTTCTGCACGGTGATGTTGGCAGTGCCCAGATAGTCGTATGCGTCCAGAATGTTGGCAAAACCGACGATCTCGGTAACATCCTTCTGGATGGTGGCGAACTTGTTAAGCACTTCGCCCTGAGCCTTGGCAAGCGCCGCCTGCCAGGTGGTAGCCGTTGCGGTCAAGCTGCCGGTCTTCAGGAACGTGTAAAACTTAGTCATGACAACGTTCTGCAGCTTGGTCAGGAAAGCGTCATCGGACTTTTCCACGGCGATTTCAGCACCGTACTTGTTCACATCCTCGATGGGTACGGCCTTCGCGTACTTCTCGATGGTCAGATCAGCCTTGCTGGCCTGCGTAATGGCAGCCTTGCTGTAAGGGATAACAGCACCGGCGGGCACAGTGCCGCTTTCCAGCGTCACATCGGCGGTGTAAGAGATCAGCGCAGTGCCGGGGGCCTTGCGGATGGGCCGCATAATGCCCAGGATGTTCCTCAGGGTATCCCAGTTGTCGTTAAACCGGGTAACAAAATCGATTTCTCTCGCGGTAACGCCAGTGTAGACGTTAGGCAGAGAGCTTCTGGGTGCGGTGGTACTTTCAACAGTAGTAGCCATTTAATCTTCCTTTCAGTTCGTTTTTTCCAAACTTGCGGCAATCGCAGCCTGCCGCTCTGCTGTGGACAACACGTACCGGCCCTTGTCGTCCTTCTTGTAGATTTCTGCCCTGCTCGTTGCGCCGCCGGTGGTGCTGGGCGGTGTCTGGGTCTCAGTGCCCTTTGTGGTGGTCTTGCCAATCAGGCCCTTGTAGTCGCCGTTAAGCAGATCATCCAGCGCCTTGCTGTCCTTGATCTTCTCACCGTCCAGCTCAAGGCCATCAATTTCAGCTTTCGCCCCACGGATAACCAGCCCCATGCTCTCGGCGGGAATGCCCTTGCTCTGGAAGTACGCCCGTGCAGCCTTTTCCTTGGCGGCGGCGCTCTCCTTTGCGGCAACTCCGTCTTTGAAATCCTGAAAGTTTTTCTTTTCCGTCTCGTACTTGGCCTTGTATCCGCCGTCAGCGTCTTCCTTTTTCAGATCATCCAATTCCTTCTGAATGCCAGGAAGTTTCTCAGCGTCGGCTTTGTACTTCCCGATATCGGCTTTCAGGCCGTCCACGGTATCGGTGTGTGCTTCAATGATGGTGTCCACCTGTTCGTCGGTAAGCCCCATCCCCTTCAAAAGTTTGCGAGTTAATGCCATTGTTTCAGTCTTCCTTTCTTCGCCCCTATTCTTCGGGGACGACTGTGATATAAAAGCCGCTATACTTCGCGGGTTTTACCGAAATAAACAAAAAAGGAGCCGAACAGCACGCAAAATCTACGTACTGTATCGCCCCTCAAATCGCGTCAGCGTTTTTGAACGCTTCCATAAGTTTGGGGAACTGGATAGCAAAAAAATCTACCATTTCCTCGTTCTGTGCCCATTCGGAGTTTTCCGCAAGGCCACTTTCAAAGTTGAAGCCTCCATGTCTGATAGGCCGCTGTGCTGGTGAATTGGCCAGCTTCCGCGATTCGCCCGGCAATATCCTCAATCAGAAACTCCGTCACCGGGGTAATGAGCTGCTGTGCCTTATCTCCAAGGGCTTCAATCTGGTCAGCGGTCAGCATTGGCTTTTCTCCTGCTCTCTATCTGTTTGTAATACGGCTGTACCCGAATTACATTCCAATCGCATTCAAGCGGCACTTTACCGTAAAAAATCACAAATAACGGGGCTAATCGCTTCATCATTTCTTCATATCCTTTAAGAAAAAGCCGATTAGCTTCCTTGTTGTTCTGCGTTCCCACGCTGGACACGGCAACAACGCCGCCTACCGGCTCGCCATCGAAGCACCAATCATAGGATTGTTCATCACTCCAACTGATTGTTGGGTATACTGTAAGCCCGTGCGCCTGCCAATACGCCGCAAGCCAGTGTTTCCGATAGTGGTTGTAAATCTGCATGGCCAGTGGCATATCTGTGTATGTGGAAAAATCCGGTGCGCACACGGCGGCGAACCGAGACAGCATAGGAATATATCGGTCTGGCGTATTCCAAAACCTAGTAAATTGGTAATCATCCACAAAAGAATGCAAAATTTTTCCTTCCGGATTTTTGCAGCTCATGGCATAGTTCATCGGGATAAACTCGCCCGCCGGGTATTCAGTTGTCGGCGCGATTTCAGGTATTCCGTACTTTCCAACGCCGGGAAAAATGGCTTTATCTAGATTTTCGAAGTTTATCATACTGGCCTCCACGTACTACTACGCCTGTTGGCTCTACGGTACGTTTTCCCGTTCACAGTAACTTCCAGCGCGCCAGACTTTTGTGCAGAAACAAACGCATTAGAAAACGCTTTGTTTTCTGCTGCTTTTTTGTTTTTGCTTGATTTGCTGCGCACCGATTGCATGAAACTATCCATTTCTCCGCGTGCTTTTGCAGCCCTATCTGCTGCGCTACCCGTTTTCTGCGCTGTTGTAAGTCTTGCTGGCCCGCTTGAATAAGGATTGACTGCCCCCGCCGCCGTTTTCAACGCATTGGTTGCGAGATTTTTCATCTTGGTTGTGGCATCTTTTTTCTCATTATCCGAAAGAGATAGCCCGTTAATTTCCGCTATATTACGTTCAAATGTTCGGTTTATAATATCGCCCATATCGATTATGGATGCAGCATTTGCGCGTTCAATATCTCGTTTCGATAGGCCGACCCCAGCCTCTTTCCCGAACTTGCCGGCACCGCCGGCGCTTCCTCTACCGCCCATTCTTATTCCTCCCCTCCGTTACTATCTCCAAGAATGTTAATTTTTCTGGTTTCCACGCCCTGTCAATCTCCTTTGGTGAGTTCGTCTTTTAGAATGTTTTTGTACGTTCCCTGATGATCGGCGATTGACGGCTTTATAAACGGGTGCGCCCGGTTGCCAGCTGTCCAATGCCAGACCCCTTGCTCGTCCTGATAGCACCACGGGGTGGGGCGGCCTCCGCCTCCCTCGGCGTATTTTCCGGTTCCCATTTCCTGGTAAATGGCGTGTTCGATCGGCGTTCCAACAATGGCTTTCTTCCCATCCTCCACGGTATGTGTAATGCTGTTGCGCGTATTCCCAGTATCAACGGGGCATAAATCCTTTGCGTATTCAACGCCTTTTTCGCCACACCGAAATAAGCCGCGCTCACACGCTTCGCCAAGTGCGCGGAGGATTTCGTCAGAGTTATCCACAAATGTAATACTCATTTCCCCCTCCTTTTCTGCTTCTTCCAGAGCCGGTCTTGTGCGGTTCGTGGCGGCGCATACGCATAATCCGCCACAAGCGGGGATTCCAGCCCGCTTCTTTTTTATCTGGTTGGAAGATTTGGGCATAGAAAAAGCACCATGCATTTTTGCACAGTGCTTTCAGTCCTTGCCATATTCTAATTGTCAAGCTTTTCTATATCTTCCCTCTTGCAGTCCAATAGTTCGTTGTTTTTGTCCAGTTCTACAAGGTAGAAAATGCCACCAGTATCACGAATATCGACGACAATTCCTGCGTCGCCTGTCTTGATGACTTTTACATGGTCGTATTCTTTAATCATGCTTCTCCACCTCTATTTTTTCTAAAACTGGTTACAATTCTCGGTTTGCTATCCGGCGTATCCTGTATCCACCCAGTAACAAAAGATCGCTTCTTTGTAACTCCCAGCTCCATGTAGATGTTAAATTGAGTTGCCCCACCGCCCAATTCCTTGAACTCCACAGCTTTGCTCATATCAAACTGCCTTGCCATATCATATCGCAGCCTAAGCGGATTATCTGCTGTGTAGCCAACATCGAAGAACTGGTCGGCGTGCTTTGCCCCATCTTTCAAGAAATATTCCGTGTATTTCTTCGGAGTAGTTATACACTCAGCATTCTTTACAACATCGGTCTGCCGTTTCGCTGTTTTGAGCGTCTCCCACCCATCAATATTATTATACTTCAAATCTTGGAACTTTGCAAACGTTTTCGGGGCTTTTTTGCCCAAAATTTCACGGTATTCTGCATATTCCCGTTTGTCGGCCTGGTAGTTCTTCCCAGCCTTTACCATGCCCGCCCATTTTTCCGGAGGATACTGCGCTTTCTTTTCGTCGTACCATTCTTTGTACGATTTTTTCTTTACAAGCTCATATTCCCCGGTTTCGGGATTCTTCACGCGCATCATGTGGCGTTCCGCTTCCAGATCGTCGTCAGTGGCATTCACAACCGTGCAGCGGCAATTATACAGCTCATGTCCCGGCGCTCCCAACGAGCCATCACCGGGGAACATCATCTTATAGCCGCCGACATCGAACGGCTGATCGTAGTCCACAATCTGATTATCTGCCATGCCATGATCGTGGCGGGTGCGCAAATCCTTTGTTGCTACCCACTTTTTCTTGGATTTGATACCCCACATCTCGTCAGCGGCGGCGTAGCTGTCCATTCTACCGGCATTCTGTGCGGCGGTAACTGCCGTTCTTGCCGCTCGAATGGCGCTTACACGGCTCATTGTGACGATTCTGGACTGCAAATCATCGGATATCTGCTTGATGCTTCTGCCTTGCAAAATGGAGCCTGTAACGCTTGCTGTAATCTGCTGCTTTCCAAAAGCCAAGTCAATGCCCCGCTTTAGCGCCAGCCTTTCGGGGTAGTATGGCATTACGTCCGGCTGCTCCACAATTAAGCGCTTTACGGTCTGCTCGTCAAAAAGCGTGAAATCTGCACTTGGGTGAACGCTCTCAATGGTATAGGCGGTGTAATTTCGATTCAGGGAGTAGATTTCAGGCGTAGCGTCGTTCACATAGGCAAGCGCCACCTCTTTTGCTTCCGTCGCACGTTCGGCCAGCTTGTCCCGAAGCGCTTCCAACCGTGCCCCGCGCCCCATCTGGTTCAGCCGCCATTGCTGGTAGTCCTTTTCAGTCCACTCCTTACCGTTGCGCTTCTGGCCTATCAAGTCCTGCATCTTCTTATCCTGATCGGCGAAATGCTTGAAAAAAGCATCTATTTCCTCTTGCAGCTCTTTAGCCGCTTGAGAGTATACGGAGTTAATGCGGCGCTCCAAGTCGGCAAGCGCCCTGTCGGTTCCTCTATCGGCTTCATTCGGTCTGGCCATCCTCATCACCGCCGTAAACCGTATTTATGTCAGCGTCCGCTTTCCTTTTCAGAATTTCCGGCACTTCCTCCGGCAAAAGAAACGGGAGGTGTTTCAGAATCGTTTCGTCGTCAAGGAACGCAGCCGCCGAAAGCACCATATTTGTTTCCTCGGTGCGATTTATTACTTTGTTCCATGTAAATTCCGGCTGTGGATTACTGATACCAGCAACAGCGCAAATCTGCCGAATGAAATCTATCAAGAAATACTCAAAATCGGCGCATTTGTTGTCCTGTGGCTGATACGCCGCCGAAATCTCTGTAGCCGTTTTCTCAGCACCCGCAAGAGCCGCCACGTCAAGCATCTGCGCGTCTTCGTACAGGTCGCGCCGCAAGATATCCAGCATGGTTTTTCGGGCTTCTACAGGAACGTCAAGGGTGTGGGCTTCTGCTGCCGTTCCATCGGAACTATCTACCACATTCGCCTTTACGCTCTTCATTCTCTGGATGAACTGCGCCAAATCCTTATCGTCCATAGCGCCGGTATTATGCAGAATCCAGTAAATTCCGCTGGTATCGTCAATTTGGTTTGCGAACCCGGATTTGATAAAATCATAGCAGTCTATGGAGCCACGCAACCCAACGAGTTCGCTTTCGTGGGTATCGTTTCCATACAATACCGCAATAGGCAGGCGGGTGTAGTTCTCGTCGCACACATCCACAACGCCTAGATCGTTCCTCAGCTCCTTGTGGATATATGCGCGTTTCTCAGCCATGGGCTGCGCGTCGTCGCTTCCCTCCGCGCTCCATTCGCTCACGCCGTCCAACTCGTAAAGCGTAGCCCGGAAAACAGTTTTTCGGCCAGTCTCTCGGAACCAGTACCGAATACCGGCCATCAGCTCCGACGTTTTTTCATCCAGCAGCGGAACAAATCCCGGATTTCCGGGAGTATCGGCGAATGAAAACACTTCCAGATGATCTAGATTCCAATAGCCGTAGGAAACGCCCTGCGCCAGTGCCAATTTTGCCGCCGTTTGCAGCTTATTGTCGAAGTCCGCGCCCAGTTTTTCCTTTTCGTCCATGCTTACGCCATTAGCGCAAATATAGCCCACTTCCTGCGTCACCAGCCGCCGAAACGCTAGCGTTTTAAGCCGGTAGTCGCTGCTCCAAATATCAGGAGTTTTGTTCCCGGATAAGGTGAAAAGGAACTTCTGGAATTTCTCAATGGTGATATTGTGCTTATTATAGTACGCCATACCGTCAGCGGCGTCTTTGTACGCCTTGCTGCTCTGGTGCTCCCGCACTGCATCACGTATGAATTTTCCGGTAGTTCCCTTTGCAATGGCTTCTTCCAAATCTTGATAAATTTTCATGAATTTTCTCCAATAGCAGAAATCTCGCAAAATCACAACAGCGACGCAGCGGCGGGTGAAATCTTGTTTTTCTTCTCCACCTTGTATTTCATGATGGTGTTGCAAAAGTACCTGATATCATCCATAGCGTGATCGTTATCTTTCACTACCGCGTCCTCCGTTTTCTTATCGTCCCATCGGTATAGCCCGAACTCCCGAATGGCATCCGTGCAACACCGGTGAATTTTTATATTCCCGTTCTTGAGATATACCGCCGTTCGCCGAATGCCATCAAGAACGGCGTTGTCTGCCTGCTGGACGCGGAATTTACGGCGTTTCAGGGCGGTAATGAAAGAAGCCGCCGAAGGGTCTATAACCGCCCTCTTGATTTCGTAGCCGTCCGTCAGTCTCTCCACAGCGTCGCAATATTCCTCGTCTGTGAGCTGCTTATAGTTGGCTCTACCATCGTAGTAATATTCTTTGATTCTTACCGCCTTATTACCATTCACAGCCCACAATCCGCATGAAAATGGATTCAGGGTGCCGTAGTCGATGCTTATATAATAATCCGCGAATTCCGGCACTTCATCCGTGATATTCGCTTCGGAAAAATCGTATACAAGCCCCTCTGCCAGCGTCCATTTCCCCAGAATGTACCGATCATAGAACACCGTTCCGGCATATTCTTTTTTCAGGTTTTCAACAAAAGTGGGGGGCAAAAATGGATTATCGTCTATTGTGTATTCTTGGCTGAAAATATCGGCATCACTATCAAGGAATCTCTTTAGCCAGTGGTTGGGATACTGTGGATTGTATGTGCCATCGAAGCAGGAATACTCCTTATCAAGCCGGCTTTTCAGGAGGGCAAAAACTTCCTCCGACCAGTCCGCGACCTCGTCGCCGTAGCAATACTTGATAGACGCGCCGCGAATCTTCGATACCTGAGACACTTTTTCCGCGCCAAGGCAATAACACTTCTCGCCAAAAATCCATGCTGTATTATCGCTGGAAATCGCCCCAACAAGTTTATCTCCGTACAGATTCCGCATAGGCTCTAGCACATTTCGCTCTATTGTGGATTTTGTAACGCCCAAAATAACGGAAAGCCCATCCTTCCCGGCGCGTTCTCGAATCCGCATGGGAATAATCCACTTGAAATCAAGATATGTTTTCCCGCTTCTGGTCGCGCCGCCCTTGAAATTCCATCGGTGATTCCCATACCTTGCAAATTCAATCTGTTTCGGGCTTAATAGCATCTCTAAACTCCTTAATTAGCCCATCCAGCTTATTGAGACTATCATTGCCGCTTGCCGTGTTTCTTGTTGCCTTATCGACAATAATCCCGAAAGATGTTGCAATCTGGCTTAATGTTGCGGCTGAAATCTTTTCGGGGTCTGTGAGCGCTTTCAGATGCAAAGTGATTGCTTCTTGCATCGCCGCTTTTTGTGATTCCATGTACGCCATCATGTCGGCGGTATTCTCTTCTTTTTTTTGCTGCACTTTTTGGGCGATATCCGGTGAAGCGCTAACAATCCTTTTCACAGTCTGGTGAGTTACGCCATGCTTTTTTGCAACGGCGCTGTACGACTGCATTTCTATCCAGTCGGCAATTATTCTTTTTTTCTTCCGATCTGTAATCCTTGCAGCCATAGCACCACCTCTCATGCAAAATAGTAAAAATAGCGGGAAAGGCCGGAGTTGAACCGGCATTCTTTCCTCTTATCACAAGGCTGCTCTCCGGCCTTGCTACTTCCCCGCATCCCTCCGGCTTACGGTGCCGGGGAACCTCTTTGCCCGTTTCCGGGTTTCGTCGCCGGTGGGAGGCCATCGGCGATATATATGGCGCGAGGCCGATTTAAACGGCCTTCTGTTGGGGAGAGAGCGCCCAACTCGTTATCTACCGCGCCACGCAAAAAGAGGCTCAGGAACAATCCCAAGCCTCTTGCGCTTTTTCTTTTTTACCAGTATAGCACATTCAAACCGAAAAATCTTCCGGTTTTTTTCCGGTTTTTCAAATTTCTGCGCATCCGTACAGGGAAATTGTAAAATGGTGAAGCGCCGAATCCTTTCGCGCATAAACCTGAGATTTTTCAATCCCAAATTCTTCGCACAGCCTGTCCACATTTCCCCTCGCGGGCTTTATGTAGAATCTATCCAGCACCTTCCGCTCATCGTCTGTAAGGACTTCAAGCCCGGAATCCACAAGCGACACCCATTTTCTCGCCTGTTCCAGCGACCGCGCCAGTTCCTCACGGTGAACGATATTCGATAGCATCGCATCTTCCCGGCCGGAACCGCCGCCGCTTACCGGCGTACCGTCAGACGTGGCGCTTCGGATACTCTGCATAGCGGATTCCAGCCGCGCCATTTCTTCGGGAATACTTTTCAGGGATTGTCTTTTCGCACTGTATTCTTTGAGCTTTTCAATGGCCTCATACTTCCAGTTCATTCCGTTCCTCCTTGCATATCTTATTAAATTCCTGTATAGATATACGCAATACACACAAGGTATAAGATTATATTTAATATATACTATACAGGGATAAAGCTATAATATTAAATCCCTTCTCCTGTTTTTCGTTTTCGCCCTCCTTTCGGTGCAATCCTTCCCAGGCTGGCAAGGCCGCTTTTCCCCATGGACGAATATGTAATTGCAGCACCGGCTGCCTTCGTAATATCCGAAGAAATACCGGCACCCGACGCAATACTTCCTGCCGTCCCTGTACTCCACATTACCGCCCCATTTCCTTATCCCGCGTCAGCCGCCGCTTTTCTGTCACGGTATCTCCTTTTAGCGGCTCTCTGGGCGTGGGCTTTCTGGCACTCCAAACTGCAATAGATTTTCTGCTTGATCTTTCCCTGCGTGAATTCCTTCCCGCACTGGGGGCAGATTTTGGAAATGCCCTGCGGGGCTTCCACGTCCTCAACATCGGCCTGAATTGGCGGGTGGTATCCGTGGCATTGCCATGTACTTCCCGTAGCTCGTCCCGGCCTTCTGGGCGGCTATGGAGCACAGGGTGAGATAGTCCGGTTTCTTGCTCATGGTTCTCACTCCTTTATTTCCCGCCACAGCTCGATGACGGCCTTGACGATTGTAAGAATCCCCCATGCCAGCCCCGTGGCAATAAGCACGCAGAAAAGCAGGAACACAATACCAGCGAACACAATTGCGATAACTTTAACCATTCTCTGCGCCCCCTTTCTTCTTGGCAATCCGTTTCTTCTCCGCTTCTTTCAGGGCGTTAAACACCATGACGTAAATATCCATTGTGTAGTCCGTGTCCACCGGAATCAGCGGAGCGATAAAGTGCCAGCAGTCCATAAACGTGATATCACTTTTCATTCCCCGATCTCCTTTCTCCGTAGCTGCAAAAGTCGTTCATTTCCACGCAAACAGCCTCGCCCTTGTAACCTCTGGCATTTGGGTAGGGCTCGGTATGCAGCATACACATAGGGTTTTCGTCTCCCTGCCGGTGGATACAGTCTTTGCACCGAACTATGTGGAGCGTTTCAATGAACCCGTCTGCGAAACCAGCATCATACCCCGCCTTGTACTGCCCCCTATCATATTTCAGAGCTTTCAGAAGTTCCTCCCGATTCACCCGGATACCGATTTTTATAATCGCCTGTACTACGGCATCTCCGATAGCATCCTGGAAGTCGTTTAAATTCAAGCTGGCAGGTGGGGTGTAGCCGTTAAGTTCTTCCATTTTCATCCTCCTTTTTCTCCCCATAGCTGCAAAAATCATCGCCGTCTACCTCGTTAGGGGACATGCCCTGCTCATATTGCCAATGATAGCAATACCCAAATGACGTCCCTCCTTTGTTGGTGGGGTACTTGCCTATTTCCTCAAATGAAGCGCATTCTCTGCATCTTACAACCGCGTCCGGCCGGTTTTTCAAAAATGCAATAACTTCCTCTCTTGTCGGTGGAATATCATCCCACTCGAAGCAGAAATTGATTATCGCATCGTCGCAATCAATCAGCCTCATAAAAATCCTCCTTCCTCGGCATCTCTTTCAGCCACCGTCTGACGGCAAAGAACCGAATGCGTGGCGGCTGATTCTTCGCCCACCGCTCAATAGCGGCGGCGTAAGCAATCCTAGCGTTAAGGCGCTGGCGGTGTTCTTGTCTTTCACTCATTCTGATTTACCCCCTTTCGACCCGCTGATAGGCTATAATGCGTTTGATCTCGTCGTAGCTTTCATCTGTTGTTATAAAATCCTGTGATACATCATCAGGGCTGGTAAACGCAAAATAAATCTCCGTCCCGTTCTCCGTTGGCCATATATCCTCCACCCAGTCCAGATTAACCAGCCGGGGCTTGCCCTGCAGATGCACCTCGATAAAATCAGCCATTCTCTTCGCCTCCTTCCTTCGGCGGTTCGGGAAGCGGCATCCAGTATTTATTCATTTTCTGCTCCTTGCATTTTTGCACCGCAATGGCAATATGGGTATCTCCGGCAGGCCTCGCCGTATTCTCCGGCTTCCAGCAGGTAGTGCAAATCGATATTGTCTACCTTGCGCCTGCAGATGGAGCATTCCAGGCATAAGGTAGATTCGTCCGCAAGCCGAATATTCCAGTTCCCACGCCGCACCGGCTCCACGTCGGCGGTGGGAAGATCGCGGAGAATCTGTAGAAATCTTGGTGAGACGTTAAACAGCTCAGGGTTTTGCAATTCCGTCAGTGCCGCCTCCCGGCTGATGTAATCACTCATGTTCAGCCCTCCGATTCCATGTTTCGATTGCAAATAGCTGGTTAGGAAACCAATGTGTTCTCGGTTCGATTGGGCAGTCTCTATTTGGGCAGCATACCCGAAAGCAACAACCGTTTCTCTGCATAACGCCCTTGTCTCCGCAGAACGGGCAGGGCTTCAATTTGATTTCGTCCATTGTTATCTCCTTCCCGCCCGGGTTGCCCCGGGCTTATCTGCTATCTAAAAATCACTACCATAGATGGAAACGGTGCTGTGTTCATTGCTGCTCCGTTTTCATCTTCAAATTTTAACCGCCCACGCAGAAACCGAATTTCCGCTTTCCCGTATATGTAATCGTGGAAATAGCTTGTGTCCGTCCGTGCCGGAATCAACATGACGATTGTCACCTCACTGCGGACATATTCGGAATAGGCTTTTTGCACCCATTTCCCGATCTCCCGGCCATATGGTGGGTTGCAGAACACGGCTCCGTATCCGCTCCAAGGTAGGGAAAGGCCATCCATTTCAGGGGTGAAAAAACATCTGCACTTGGCGTTCTCTGATGTAGCGGCGGCATCTAAGCCAAAATGGAATTCCTGATCCAGTTTCTGAAAGAAGTCTTTCGGCGTTCGCCAGTCCATTTTTACGCTGCTTAACAGTACTTTGTTCATTTTTACCTCGTTTCTACCCCCACTGTTCCGCCATAGCTTTTGCAATCCCGGGGGAGAATTTGCTCCTGGCCTTACTTGCGCCGCCTTTTCTGCTTATTCCGGCTTTATCCCGGTTCCCTTTATTGCGGCTCGTGCCGCAGGAAACAAGCGGCTTATACTCCGTCAGAACATTAGTCGGAACTAGCGGGTTTAAGCCAAACTCCCACAGCAATGTTTTCTTGCTGAACGGATCGCCGTATTCAAACGGCTGCACAACCTGGGTATGTTCCGGCATCTCAAACACCTTGCTTGGCACCGGGTTTTCAATGCAGATTTTTCCAACACCAAAGTAGCCGTAAAAATAGAACGCCATAAAAAACAGTTTCGCTTTCAGGCCATTTGCAAAACGTTCCAAATTAAGAACGCCTTTCTTCGGGTACAGGCGGCAAGCCCCGGCGTTGGAAATGAACGTGCATGGAGGGTGCGCAATAACTAAATCCCATCCAAAGCGAGGAATGACATGCGCCTGTCCGTCCATAGTGGTCACTTGCCCCCCCCTCGAGGGCTTTCAGGGCGTCCCCCAGGATATGCCACTCTGGGTGTCCGCCGGAAGGCTCCTGAATATCGCAGGAATATGCCTCATGCCCCCGTGCCCGGAACGCCTTGCACACGGTTTGCGATTCCTCGCAGGCTATCAGGACTTTCATTTCTCCCCCTCGCTTTCTTCCGGGGCTTTGAGCCATGCCAACCTGCATTCCTCGCATCCCGGCATATTCTCGCAGATATCTTTACGCCCCTCGCAAATAAACGTTCCGGTGCTGAGTAACTTTGCCAGCTCCTCATCCGTCATGTTCCGGATGCGGTCGGCGTTGGTCAGCGGCTCATACCGGTCTTTCAGGCCTTCATCGTGAATGCAGCCGTCGCAAGCCGCCCATCCACCCGGGTCAATTCGGTACTTGCAGCTGGGACACTTGTCAGATTTATTCCCCATCACTATCAGCCTCCACAAACTCCCCGTTTTTCAGCATGTACGGCGTATCCGCTTTGATTTTTTCGCCATCGACATACTCCGTTTTCACACATACCGGAACGTATCGTTGCTTTGCTCCATCGTATTTCCACTCCGCAAGTGTAATCCAGCAGCCAATTGGCGCTTTTACCACAGAGCCATGTCCGGCGCAGCAAATCACGGAATCGCTTCCAGTGCAGTTAATCCGGGCGGAGTTCCCGGAGCTGCCAATC
>CDZI01013436.1_pt1 | contig 27612 bp, 15 predicted proteins | sample 554811 | NCBI WGS metagenome assembly CDZI01 (sample SAMEA3182110, study PRJEB8094) | gut metagenome | biome: human; feature: gut; material: Stool; isolation source: human stools | place: Canada | collected 2013-04-23
ATTCGATTGTTATTTTAGTTAAGTTTGCACGGCATTATATAAAAAATGCGATATGAAGATTTATCATAAGTTTTTGTTGTATCAGAACAAACTACTGAAACCTTATGTACGTATCTTATTGGGTTTAGTAGAAGCACTTACTTATCTGGCGTCTTTGTTGTTGATCGTCGGAGTGATTTACGAACATGGCTTTCCGCTATCGGTTGATGAAGTGGCGAAAATTCAGGTCCTGTATAAGGCTGTATGGATTATTTTTCTGGTTGATGTGACTCTTCATATCTCACTTGAATATAGAAGTACAAAGAAACAATACCGGCGGTTGGCCTGGATTTTGAGCGGTTTGCTGTATCTGACTTTGATACCGGTCATTTTCCACCGTCCGGAAGAAGAAGGGGCAATCCTGCAATTTTGGGAGTTTCTGGACGGGAAGTTTTATCATCTTGTCTTATTACTAATTTTTTCTTTTCTGAATTTGTCCAACGGACTAGTCCGTTTGTTGGGGCGTCGCACTAATCCTTCTCTGATATTGGCAGTCAGCTTTTTGGCTATCATTCTGATTGGTACGGGGTTATTGATGTTGCCACGATGCACGGTGAATGGCATTACCTGGGTGGATTCATTGTTTACGGCTACCAGTGCGGTATGTGTGACGGGGCTGGTGCCCGTTGACGTATCGACTACATTTACTACCGGCGGACTTGTTGTTATCATCCTGCTGATCCAGGTAGGAGGATTAGGTGTAATGACATTGACCAGTTTCTTCGCTATGTTCTTTATGGGAAATACTTCTCTTTACAATCAGTTAGTGGTACGTGATATGGTTAGCTCCAATTCGCTGGGCTCCTTATTGTCCACGTTATTATATATCTTGGGATTTACATTGGTGATTGAAGGTATCGGCATGATTTCTATCTGGTTCAGCATCCACGGAACACTTGGAATGACTTTGGAAGGCGAACTGGCTTTTGCTGCTTTCCATTCTATTTCCGCTTTTTGTAATGCAGGTTTCTCTACACTTTCCGGTAATTTGGGAAACTCTATGGTAATGACCAACCATAACTGGCTGTTTATTTCCGTCTCTTTTCTGATTATTCTGGGAGGTATCGGTTTTCCTATTCTGGTTAATTTCAAAGATATTGTACTGTATCATTTGCGTCATTTCTGGAAGTTTGTACGTACGCGCAAGTTAGAAAGGCATAAGGTGTCGCATTTGTATAATCTGAATACGAGGATTGTGTTGATTATGACATTTCTGCTTTTGGTAACCGGTACATTGGCGATTGCCGCTTTTGAGTGGAATGCTTCGTTTGCCGGTATGCCTGTTGCAGATAAGTGGACGCAGGCTTTCTTCAATGCTACTTGTCCGAGGACGGCTGGTTTCAGCAGTGTTGATTTAGCTTCTTTGAGTGTACAGACTTTGTTGGTCTATTTAGTGCTGATGTGGATTGGTGGTGGTGCTCAATCTACTGCCGGTGGGGTGAAAGTGAATGCTTTTGCAGTGGTTGTCCTGAATCTTGTGGCCGTGTTGCGTGGCTCGGAACGGGTGGAGGTATTCGGAAGGGAACTTTCTCATGATTCTATCCGTCGTTCTAATGCGACAGTGGTTATGTCGTTGGGCGTACTGTTTCTTTTTATCTTTATATTAAGTATACTGGAACCGCAAGCCTCTCTAATGGCATTGACTTTCGAATGTGTGTCGGCGCTTAGTACGGTAGGTTCTAGTCTGAATCTGACACCTAATTTATGTGATGCAAGTAAATTGTTAGTGGCGTTGTTGATGTTTATCGGGCGTGTGGGCTTGATAACGTTAATGCTGGGAATTATCAAACAGAAAAAGAATACAAAATACCGTTATCCGAGTGATAACATTATCATAAACTAAAGATATGAAGTACATTATTATCGGTTTAGGAAACTACGGTCGTGTGTTGGCTGAAGAGTTATCGGCACTGGGACACGAGATTATTGGTGCGGATATTAGTGAAAGCCGCGTAGATAGTATAAAAGATAAGGTTGCTACTGCATTTGTGATTGATGCAACGGATGAACAGGCTTTGTCCGTGCTTCCTCTGAACAGTGTCGATATAGTGATTGTCGCCATAGGTGAGAATTTCGGCGCATCGGTGCGTGTGGTTGCTTTGCTGAAACAAAAGAAGGTTGCTCATATCTATGCCCGTGCCATTGATATGGTGCATAAAGCCGTGCTTGAAGCATTCAGCTTGGAGAAGATATTGACACCGGAAGAAGATGCGGCCCGCAGTCTGGTGCAACTGCTGGATTTTGGAACAAGCGTGGAAGCTTTCCGTGTCGATTCGGAATATTATGTCGTCAAGTTTACAGTCCCGAAAAAGTTTGTAGGATACTTTGTCAATGAGTTGAATCTGGACGAAGAATTTCACTTAAAACTAATCGGATTGAAGCGGGCGGATAAAGTAACTAATTGTCTGGGTATTTCTTTAATGGAGCTTCATGTGAAGAATGAACTTCCGGGGGACGAGAAAGTAGAAGAAGGGGATGAATTGGTGTGCTACGGTAAATATCGTGACTTCCAATCCTTTTGGAAAGCTATTTGATTATTATTCATCTTTAAATATAAAAAAATGCGATTAAAAAGACTACTATTACCGGCTATTTTGTTGCTGGTTTCTGTTTTTGTGAAGGCACAAAAGAGTAATGAATTTACAGTGTTGCAATGGAATGTATGGCAGGAAGGTACCATGATACCAGGCGGATATGATGCTATTATCAATGAGATAGTCCGTCTGAAGCCTGACTTTGTGACTTTCAGTGAGGTGAGGAATTACAATAAAACGAATTTCACGGCACGTGTGTGCGCTTCACTTCAGGAAAAGGGACTGAAGTATTATTCTTTTTATACTTATGATACCGGTTTACTAAGCAAGCATCCTATCACGGACTCTTTGACGGTTTTTCCGGAAAAGAATGACCATGGAAGTATTTATCGTCTAACAAGTTCCGTGAACGGAAAGAAGGTAGCGGTTTATACTGCCCACCTGGATTATCTGGACTGTGCATATTATAACGCCCGTGGCTATGACGGCTCTACCTGGAAAGAAATTCCACTGCCGGCGTCAGTAGATGAAATTATGAAAGTCAATGTAGCCTCTCAGCGGGATGATGCGATTCGTATGTTTATCGCCCAGGCTGAGAAAGACCTTGCAAACGGCTATCGGGTGATCGTGGGAGGAGACTTCAACGAACCTTCTCATCGCGATTGGATTGAGAAAAATAAGAACTTGTACGACCACAACGGCTTTGTTGTACCCTGGACAGTTACCACTTTGTTGGAAGAAGCTGGCTTTATTGACAGCTACCGTAAGATTTATCCCAATCCTCTGACGCATCCGGGATTTACCTATCCTTCGGATAACCTGGCAAAAACTCCGGAAAAGATAACATGGGCTCCTAAAGCGGACGAACGGGATCGTATTGATTTTATCTTCTATAAAGGAAAAGGATTGAAAGCAAAGAAAGCCGTTTTGTTTGGTCCGAAAGAATCTATTGTCCGCTCTCAACGTGTAGAGGAAACATCAAAAGATGAATTCATAGTACCGCTTGATGTGTGGCCGACAGACCATAAGGGATTGCTAGTGACATTTATCTGTAAATAATCGACTTTAATATTTTAGGCACAGATTACACGGTTTTAGAACTATGATTGCATAAAGCAACAGGGTAATCTGTGCCTAAATAATAGTATAGGGTAGGATGGATTTCTCTATTTCTTATAATTCTACCCTTTTATTTTGCCTGAAGATGGACTGTTCCGGTTTTCACTCCACTTGCCTTGGCAGTCAGTACAAGATCTCCGGCAATCTCTCCTGCCTGTACAATCGCTGTCAACATTCCATGGAAAGCGTGCATCTTCGGAAGGTGGAATTGTTCCAGATTGGTAGGGTCGCCGTTAGCAACAGCCCGGAACTTACCGGCTCCTTTTACGGAGAAGTGAATCAGGCGGCTATCGGTAGGACAGAGGTTACCATCTTTGTCTACCACTTTCACAGTGACGTAGGCGAGGTCTTTTCCATCGGCTGTCAGTTCGTTGCGGTTGCTGACCAGTTCGATATGATGAGGTTTTCCGGCAGTGCGTACTGTCTTTTCCGCTACTGCTTTTCCGTCCTTATTGTAGGCTACAACTTTTACTTCGCCCGGTTCGTATACGGCATCCATCCACATTAAGCGGTAACGGCTCTTTAAAGAACTGTTATTCTTGCTTTGTTTACCGTAGCTTTTTCCGTTGATAAACAGTTCGGCAGTAGGATAGTTGGTATATACGAATACCGGGGTCACTTCACCTTCGCGTCCCGGCCAAGTCCAATGAGGAAGGATATGTAGCGTTTCTGCATTTTTGTTCCATACGCTACGGTAGAGATAATAGCGGTCCTTAGGGATACTGGCAAGGTCGATAATACCAAACATAGAACTATGATTCGGCCATGAATTGACATCATATGGTGAAGGTTCGCCCAAATAATCGAATCCTGTCCATACGAATTGTCCGATAGTCCAGTGGTTATCATCGGCTAAGGCGAAATCTTCATCTGGGATATTCGACCACGGACATGCTTCCACGTCATACGAAGAACATTGGTGGTCTTCATATTTGGCACCTTTCTTTTCTTCTACCGGAAATTTGTAGACTCCGCGTGAACTGACAGTGGAAGCCGTCTCGCTACCAAGAATCAAGTTCTGCGGAAGCTGGTCGTAAGATTCTTTATAACGCTGTGTGCGATAATTAAGTCCCGGAATGTCAATCATGGCTGCAAAGCCGTTGGCAAGCACACAAGACACTTGATCCATACCGCAAGTCACGGGACGGGTAGGGTCTTCACGGTGGCAGATATCCTGCAAGAACTTGGCCACTTTATAACCGACAGGACTGCATTGAGTAGGTACTTCATTACCGATACTCCACATCACTACACAAGGATTGTTGCGGTAATTATGAAGCATATTTATCATATCGCGTTCTGCCCATTCGTTGAAATAACGGTGATAACCGTTGTCGCATTTGGCAATATCCCATTCGTCAAACGGTTCAATCATCATCATAAATCCCATTTCATCACATAATTCAACGAGTTCCGGAGCCGGCATATTATGCGATGTACGGATAGCATCACAACCCATATCCTTCAAAAGAGTAAGTTGATGGCGGAGTGCCGCTACATTGATAGCTGCTCCCAACGGACCTAAATCATGATGATTACATACACCCTGGAATTTCCGGTGTTCTCCGTTCAGGTAGAAACCTTTATCGGCGATAAATTCAATACTGCGGATACCGAAGCGGGTCGTATAGGTATCTACCAACTTATTATTTGCATAGATTTTAGAAACCGCTTTGTAGAGCGACGGGTTTTCCGGCGACCAGAGTTCAGGTGCATTTACGATGAAGTTCTGTTCAAACGGCTGTCCGTGATTGATACGGCCGGTATTTTCTTTGCGGGTAACCACTTTTCCGTCTGGGGAAAGAATTTCCGTCTCCATGCGGATTTGTGTTTTTTCACCGGCATTGTCTATCCTCGTTTGCAGGCGTACGGCTGCAAATTCTTTACTGACATGAGGAGTCGTAATCTGTGTTCCCCATACAGGCACGTGGATTTTATCAGTAACAATCAGGTGTACATTGCGGTACAAGCCCGCTCCCGGATACCAGCGTGAAGATTGCGGACGGTTTTCCAGCCGTACGGCCAGTGTATTGCTCTTTCCGTTTTTATTCAGGAAAGGAGTGACATTGCAATGGAAAGAATTGTAACCGAAGGGCCAGAAACAAGCCTCCTTACCATTCACATAAACGCGGGCTTCACTCATAGCACCGTCAAAGAGCAGAGTCACTTCTTTGTCGGCGGGAGTATCAAAACTAGTACGGTACCATCCGGAACCTACATAAGGCAGTCCCCCTGTGCGTCCTGTTTTCAAAGACGCCTTTTCCTCAAAATTTTGTGTGATGGCCACATTCTGAAGATCATTGTTCATATCGAAAGGACCAAAGATAGCCCAGTCATGTGGAAGGACGACTGATTCCCATTGGGTGTCATTAAACTCCGGCTGACTGGCCTCTTTGATATCTCCTTTGCTGAATTTCCAGTTCTTTTCGAGCAATGTCTCGCTACGCTGTGCTTGCAGGCTGCAAGCAGCTGCCAACAAAAGTGCAGTTGCTAACTGTTTTTGGTGTTTCATGTTCATTTATCTCTTAAAAGCATTAAATGAATTGGTGGGTTTGCCACTGTCATCGAACATCCCTTTACTATAACCTTTCCAGTTACCGTAACATTGAGGTTCCCAGGTAAATACTCCCAGACATTGGTCTACTTGTTTGGCTTTGGTAACGAAGTCTGTATAGAAGGCTTCCGCTTCTTCGTAATCCCAACTAATACCGATTTCACACATCATTACCGGAGTATTGTATTTGGCTATTAACGCTTTCATATTGGCGATACAATCATTATTCATCGCTTCCCAGTCGTCCGGTGTGTGTGCGTCTTCGGTTGATATGTCCGGATAAAGTGACATACCGATGATGTCCCATTTGGCATTGTTTTCGTGTAAGTAGCCGAAGATCCTATTGTACAGGCTGGCATTATTTCCTTGGTCAAGATGAACAATAACTTTGGCTTCCGGATAGACTTCTTTTACAGCATCGTAACCCGCTGTGACAAATGATGCGAAATTAATCCTTCCTTCTTCACTTGTAGTTTGTCCGGTAGGGAACAACATTCCTTGATGTGTTTCGTTACCCACTTGTACCCATTCCACGTCAATACCTTTCTCTTTCAATGCACTGAGTACATCTTTCGTATGGTCGGCGATAGCTTGCTTCAATTGCTCTACGGAGTAATCTGCCCATGCTTGGGGTTTAGCTTGCTGTGAAGGATCAGCCCAACGGTCGCTGTAATGAAAGTCAATCATGATACGGTAGCCCAAGTTATGGGCTCTCCATGCTTTGAGCAATACATCTCCTTTGTTACACCAACCTCTCACATCATCAGTGTCATTCTCCGGATTTACCCATACACGCAGGCGAATGGCATTCATTCCTAAATCACGCAATAGGGACATACATTCCTGTTCTTTTTCTTCGGCAGTATAGAACTTATATCCGGAACTTTCCATTTCCGTTAACCAGCTGACATCGGCTCCTCTGGCGAAACCTGACATATCATAAGTTACTTCTTCCTTTTCCGGGAAGACCGGTGTGTCATTGTCATCGCTGCAAGCGGTGAAAAGGCTTCCGCCAAGTAGGGCGGAAGCTATGAATAGAATCTGTTTAAATCGTTTCATAATGTTCTGTTGATTATTGTTTATCCATAGTAAATGTTAGGGAAGCAATGTCAAGGGTAATTGCATAAGTACCGGTTTCAGCAGGAACAATACTTCCGCTTCCATTACTGTCGGTCAAGTATAGTTTTTCTTTATTTCTCTTTAATGCCCAGTTCCATACCAAACCGTTTTCTGCATTATTAAGCAGGAAGTAGAAACCGTAGTTATTGCCCAGGTTATCAATGACAACGGTGGCTTTCCAAACCTTGTTTGTTTCATCGTATGTCATCAAATCTTTGTTTAAATCCCAATTGTTAAACTCACCACAGACATTGATTTGGGTTATTTCTGTTGCTCCCCAAGTCATGTCGGCCAGACTGGCTGTGACAATGAAAGTACGACATTCTTCCTGGTGGAACCAGATATTCTGTCCGCCGTCCGCCAGTTTGTATTCATCGTTGGAGTCGCATCCATACCAGATACCGGCTGTTTGGTCTACAATCTTAAAATTATCCCAACCATTAGTCATTTGGTAAACACCTTGATAACTTCCGTGATGTTCGCCGCTATTGTCGTAAACAGGGTTTAATGTAGCTAACCAGCCCTTTCCATCCATGTTTCCTACACCCTGCATTTCCAGATAAGAAGGATAAGTAGGTTCACTACTTCCACCTTCCGTAACGCTAACAGTCCATTGTTCGGGATTATTAAGGTCAATAACCAGCGTACATTCTCCCGTAGCCGGAACACTTACCGTTATATTTCCGGCTGTTGCAGTCTCACCTGTACTGAATGTCAGTTGTCCGGCAGTTCCACCGAAAGCAAATGGGGTATCTTTGGCTTTTGTATCGTCAATGGCATTATCGGAACCGCTGACACTGGTATTGTTGTAAAACTTACCTGTTCCTTGAAGTTGAATGTTGATATTCGTACCTTCCGTACCCGTAAATACACCTTTCCATTGGTTATCTGTACGGCTGTATTGCATATTGATACCTTCTATGCCGCTTACATTCAGTTCGGGTATCAGTAAGGCGTTCCATTGTTTCTGAGCGGTATTTACATTCACGAAATAACATCCCGACTGACCGGGGAACCACATATCCCATGTTCCTTCCGCTGCGTCTGTTGTCAACAAGAATGGAGTTCCTACTCCGCCGGATTGGGCTGTATGCCAGGTTGTTCCGTCTGCTTCCTGTACGTAAATGCCTTCCCAAGCCGCTGCCCCGAAGAATCCGCTATATTGTCCGTCAGCATTTGCCGAATAGAAATCCTGACCGGAATCTTGACCGCTACCCTTGTTGATAATGCTGGCGTAATGCATATCAATAGGATAAGGAGTCACTGTGACTGCCACTGTATTGCTATATACAGGAGCGATGTTGCTGCCATTGCTTCCTGCCAGTCGGAAATAAAGAGGAGCAGCTTCTTCAGCCGGTGCATTTAGTTTGTAAGCAATAATGTTCAGAGCGGCGACTGTATAACTTTTGGATACTCCGTTTTCCGTAGATTCGATAATGCTGCCTGAAAAATCTTCAGACCGGGATACTTGTACGGTAGTTTGAATGCCGCTGGTCGCTTGATATCTCGGGTCGCTGATTTGCAATGTCTGGTCGCTCCAGGCAAGGGATAATGCGTAAAGCTTGGCAGTAGCTTCCGTCAGTACAACGGCATTGGTAGAAGCGATTAAGTCACTCTCCACCGGGCTGGAGAGATAGAATTTCTCTCCGTCTTTCTCACACGCTCCTAATAAAAGGAGTGCGGAGAGTAAAGCCAATAGGGTGTTTATTTTTTTCATATTGTTGTATCGAATAAGCGTGATTAATAGTTTTCATTGTATAGGTTCGGGTTGGCGGTTAACTCGGTAGTCGGTATCGGGTAAATATTGTACCGGCTGTTTACCGCTGTTCCTTCTTTTACTCCGCCTTTCCATTGCCATAAGTAACCATTGGTAGTGAATACTCCGTAGCGGATTAAATCGGTACGGCGATGTCCTTCCCAATAAAGTTCGCGGGCGCGTTCGTCCAAAATAAACGATAGATTGATTTGGCTTGCGTTTTTATTATTGCTGTCGTCACCGTATGCTCTTTCTTGGATTTGGTTGATATAACCGACAACTTCCGTTGCTGTTGTTCCGCTTCCACCTCGTACAAAGGCTTCTGCTATCATCAGATATACATCTGCCAGGCGGAACAAAGGATAATCCGTGTTTACGCCACCGTCTGCGGTATTGGAAGCTGTTTCTCCTGCATCCGTCAGGTTCGTCCATTTCTCTACAAAGTAACCGTTACTTTGGTCGTCAATCTTATCCAGGTTCAGTGTTTGCCCATCAGTGAAAAACATGGCCCGTTTATCTTCTTCTCCGGTAAACAGGGAGGGGATTTCTCCGCGTACACGGAACATACCCCAACCGCTTTTCACTCCGTAATCTTCCGGCTTCTGCAAATCCGAAGTATTACTAACCGCACCACAGACAATATAAGTGGAAGAGCCCCACGAAACGGTATGCGTAGCGTCTACCGGCAAAGTGAAGATGATTTCGTTAGCAGTACGTTTATCGTTATCAGCGTTGAATAACTTGTTGTAATCATCTTCCAATGAATACCCTTGCTTGATAACCTCTTTACAAGCACTGATACATTCGGTATATTTCGGTGTATTGATGTAAACTTCCGCGTTCAGATACAGCTTGGCCAATAAGGTATAAGCAGCTCCCCGGGAAGCCCGTCCGTAAGGACAGTTGGCTCTGTCGAGCATATCGCTTGTGATACTTGTCAGTTCCGATTCAATATAGCTGAAAACTTGTGCAGCCGTGTAGCGTGGTGGCAGATAGCCGACAGTCGGGTCGTTCTCTGTTACAAACGGGATGTTGCGGAACAAATCCATTGCATGATAATAGAACAAGGCACGCATGAAACGGGCTTCGGCACGGTAATGGCGAATTTCAGTCTGTTCCTGTTCCGTAAACCGGGCAATGCTCTCATCCGTAGCATTACGAAGAAATTCGTTACATAATGTAATGTTGTAATAAATACGATAGTACATATCCGATACCCAAGGGTCATTGGCGTCCCAGCTCAAGTAAGTCAGACCGGTAACGTTATCACCCGACAGCCAGGTAGAAGCTACTTCATCTGTTCCACATTCTTGTAGATTGAAGAAGCAACGCATATAATCCTGACCGCTGTTACTGCTCAAATCCGGATCACCGCCCTTTTCCTGACCGGTGGTTACCATAGCAGCGTATATTTTCCCTAAAACGGCTTTATAGTTATCGGCACTTGTGTAGATCGTGGAAGATGTTTCGTCTTCATGCGGATATTGGTCCAAATCGCCTATACAGGAACTCAACAGCAATGCGCTGCAAAAATAGAAAGCTGTATATAATATCTTTTTCATGATTCGCTTGTTTTTAAAAGTAATTAGAAGTTGAAACCTACGTTAAGTGAGAATGTACGTGGGCGGGGGTAGAAGGAATTATCCACTCCGTTGGGGACTTCCGGGTCTACACCACTGTATTTCGTGATACAGAATACATTCTGAACCATTGCACTGACATTCAAGCTGCATCCTTTACAAATCTGCCCGAAGTTATAGTTCAATGACAGATTATCCATTTTCAGGAAAGAAGCATTCTCCACATAGTAATCGGACAAGTATTGGCGGGACTTGAAGCCGGTTTTCAGATAACTGCTCGACAGGTTGTTCAACTGATAAGAGTTGTAGCTCACTGTTTCCCAGGCTCCGGCATTCATAGCCATAGCATTGTAAACATAGTTACCGATATTGGCACGCAGGCTGGTGCTCAACGTCCATTTCTTCCAGCGTAGGGAAGTGCTGAAACCGAGGATATAGTCAGGAGCGGGAGAGTGGTAACGGTATAAATCTTCCGTATTGATTTCTCCGTCTCCGTTAAGGTCTACATAAGCGCCTTCTACGGGCTTCCCAGTTTTTTCGTCATAGAGCTGGTGATAGACGTAGAACATATAGGGGGCATATCCTTCGGTCAACGTCTGTACCTGATAGCTGTCAATATAAGGGCCGACCGAAGTATTAGTTGCGGCAGCACCGGCTACGAGAGACAGGTTCTTTACTTTCATCTTTTGCCATGTCATATTGAAACTGATATCCCAGTTCCAGTCTTTAGTTTGAACAGGGGTTGCGTTTATGCTGAATTCGATACCCTGACTGTCTACATTTCCTACGTTTGTAGTGATATTACGATCGAAGGTCGTCCCGGCTGCGGCGGGAACCGTGGCAATCAAGTCCTTTGTTTGGCGGGTGTAGTAGTCGAAGCTACCTGTAATGCGGTCTTTCAGGAAGCCGAAGTCGAATCCGACGTTCCAGGAAGTAGTTGTTTCCCATTTCAAATCGGGCACATAGGAACTGGGACGGTAGGTATGAATGTATCCGTTACCCATGCTGGCTTCCGCACCGTTTTGGCTTTGAGTGTAAATAGGCAGGTAATTATAATTGCCGATACCGTCTTGCTGTCCGGTCACACCATAGCTGGCACGGAGCTTCAAGTTACTCAATACTTTATTGTCTTTCAGGAAAGATTCTTCTGTCACTCTCCAGCCTAAAGCTACCGAAGGGAAAGTACCCCAACGTACATTCTTGGCGAAACGGGAAGTGGCGTCCCGGCGGATAGTCGTAGTCAGCATATAGCGTGAATCGAAAGAATAATTCAGACGGCCGTAGTAGGAGAGCAACACGTGGCGCTCATCCTTCGCTTTGGATGTCTTTTGTATCTCTCCCAACGTGTTCATTTCGCTATAAAGCGGTGTAGTCGATTTCCAGTACTGATAGTCGTAACCGGCTGTCACGTCAAAGCTACTCTTGATAGATTCGACGAGCTTGTTGTAATTGGCATATAAGGTAAGCAGACGGTTCTCTTTCTTTTCGGGGCCGTAGCTGTAATCCAGACCGGAAGTATTGTAGTTCTGTGCCGCTTCTGCCGGAACATATACGCTACCTTTACCTTGTGCGTAGTCATAGCCTAGTGTAGCGTGCAGTTTCAGATCGGGGAAGAAGTGAACACGGTAATCCGCATCGACATTTCCGATAAAACGCCTTACGTTACTTTGAGAATCATTCATCTTGATAAGTCCTACGGGATTCATTACGGCGCCGTTGACAGGGGCGCCTGTGTTGTCTGTCGCTTCCGTGTATCCGCCGAAGGTATCCAGTCCTGAATAAACGGGAATGGTCGGGTTCATGGTAGCGGCTGCCCAGATAGCGTCTGTATTGCCGAATGTATTGTTGTTGATAGAACCCTTGGCGTTAATATTCAGCTTCAGGTGGTCTTTGAAGAAAGAGGGAGTCAGCATAATGCTTCCCGTATAGCGTTCCGCATTATCAGTGCGTAGCAGACCGCTTTGGTTATAATAACCTACCGACACACGGAACGGCCAGTTCTTGGCAATCTTTCCGGAGACGCTCAGATTATTATCCGTACCGAAAGCATTCTGATAGATCTCATCGTTCCAGTTCGTGCGGGCTGTTCCCAACAGAGCTTGCTGGGCAGAAGTTCCTTGTGTCCGAATCGTGTTGACAAATTGGTCGTAGCTTAACATATCCGCCAGTTTGGTGCGTGTCTGAATGGAGTTGGTAGTGCTGAATGTGATTTGCAGTTTGTCCGAAGTCCCTTTCTTGGTAGTGATAAGGATTACCCCGTTGGATGCACGCGAACCGTAGATAGCGGTGGAAGAAGCATCTTTCAGAATGGTCATACTTTCAATGTCGTTCGGGTTGATGAGGCTCAGAAAGTTTCCGTCGTTCCCGCTGATACCACCCTGTTCCAAAGGAACACCGTCCAAAACAATCAACGGGTCGTTGCTGGCATTCAGTGAGGCACCGCCACGCACACGGATGGTACTTCCCGCCGTAGGCGAACCACTATTGGACATAATCTGCACGCCGGAGATTTTTCCGTTAATCAGTTGCTCGGGAGAGCTGACCAGTCCCATATTGAAGTCTTTGCTGCTGACGTTTGTTACCGAACCGGTCAGGTCGCTTTTTCGTTGCGTTCCATATCCGATAACAACTACATCACTCAATACCTGTGAATCACTTTTCATCTGTACGTTCAGTACAGAGCCGCTTGTAGGAAGGGCAACTATTTTAGTCTCATATCCCACATAAGAGAATTGCAACTCTTTGTTGCCCTGTGGTACGTTCAATGTGTAGTTACCGTCAAAGTCGGTAACCGTACCGGTAGAAGTGCCCACGATGAGGATACTTACTCCGATCATCGGTTCTTTGTTCTCATCAATCACTTGTCCGGTGATTTTCTTGCCGCCCTGTTGGGCAAAGGCAGGAATGATACCTCCTAAAAAGGCTGTACACAATATAAGGAGTACAGTCAGTTGGCGTAGATTTAAGATATTCCTGTTCATAATTAATGTGTTATTGATAATAGATTTATTGTATTATTATTGTTTGGGACGCTGGGTGAACATATCCGGCTATTCCAGCCACACGTCTCCAAGTTCAATCTCTACGGTTGGTTTGCCGGTTCCAGGCATTGACAGTTCCAGTTTCTCTATCTTCTCCGGTCGGAAAGGAATTACCGTCTCCGGGTGGAAATACTGTTTCAGGAATATCGGATATGCTATGGGCAACAATGCGGTATCCGTTAGACGCAGTTCTTTCAGAGGAATCCGTACAATGCCTTCTGCTGACGGAGCAGGGCAGAGACTTTTGTAGGTATATCCGTCCGAAGTGACAAAACCTGCGCTGAGTCCTTGCGGAAGAGGTTTGTTTCTATTTACACGAATACAGAGCGTAGTGCAACTTTTCACTTTATCTTTTCTTCCTTCGATTTCATCTTTTACGAATGCGCGGAGGAAGTGTTGCGGATTCTTTCCTTTCGGTGTGAAACAGAACCGGAGCAACGGCTTCTCAGTCGGAGAAGAATCAAGTAAGGTACGTTGCAGGTCGTTCCATCCAGGAAGTGTATATGCTTCTATCCGGCTATCTGTATCCGTTACTTTCAGTAGTTGTATCGCACTACCAGAAGCGACAACACGTGTAGTCCAGTAGAAATCGGAAGTATAGTTCCAGTCCAATGGACTTCCTTGGATTCCCGAGGAACTTCCGGTGACGGAATTTCCGGCGGGATAAGTATGGGTGCTGTCGCCCCGGCAGACGATGATGTTATACTTGAAACAATCTTCCTTTATATCTGCAGCGGGCAGGATAGCCTGATATGTATAGCCGCTTGTACGTTTCATCTTTATATACGGGTTATGCTCGTTCCAAAAAGACACCTTATCCGTGTATATAATGACAGAATCCGGAAAAACGCTTCCTGCTACTTGCGCATTAATAGTCAATGCTTTGCCTGCTTCGGCAATGCTTGCCGGAGTATGAGTGACCTTATAATCCATAGTACGGGGAGTGGGAGCTACAAACTCTCCGATACGAATCGAATTCCAACGTGAATCAGCTTTCCAGTTCTGTTGCGGGGTACAACCGTTTCGTTTCAACAGGTAAACCCCCGGACGAAGGTCGCAAATCACTCCATTCGTCACTGTTTCTTCTTTCCGGTCGTTCTTCTTGTCGAGAGCTGTGAGAGTAAACGCTTTGCCCAAATCCGGAATTCGTAATGCCATATCCCAAGTACCGTAGATAATGCTGACTACTTCTTTTTTGAGTGACGGCTTGGCAAAAGGGTCATTGACTACTACCGCATCCGGCATTACTTCGAGTCGCCATACTCCTGATTCAAGGCAATCAATGAAATAAGCTCCCGTACCTTCATAGTCCACTATCGGCGAGCTTCCGCATCCGGCGATTGAAACCAGCTTTGATGCATCTTTGGGTGGTGTATTTGTCTGATTGGAGTAATAAAACTTCTCTCCATTATTCAACTCGCTTAAATCTTCCGCATAGCTGACGCGAAAGCCATTACCGAATATGGTATCCTGAGGATAACTCCCATATGATTCTCCTCTTTTCAAACTCCGTGCAGCTTCGGCGGCAATTTTCATGCTGATAGCCTTATTCGGGGTATAGGCAAAATTCAGAAAATGAGTCTGATACTCCGTATTGGCGAACGCAAGGTCTATCGGGTCATAAGCAAACTGCGTAATCCATTGGAAACCGGCCGTGCGGAAAGTCCTTACCATGGCCGGATACATATAAGAGTACATAATATCCGCCGGATCGAATTCATAAATCATCCGTGCTTTCTTATTGAATTCTTTCACTTTTCCGGCGAAAGGAATGTCATAACGGTCTACGTAAGGAAGGAAATTCCCTTGTTGTGTTTGTCCGGATACGAGCCCGATAGGATACCATTGATAGGTAGTTCCCTGAACAGTCGTTTCATAATAGGCTTCTGCCACATATCCGTTGTGACTTACATTATAAAATACTGGTTTACGGTTTCCCGCCTTGCTCATTGATTTCAGCATACGGTTGATGTAGGCTTTTACTTCTTCTTTCGTACCGGAATGGCAGGGTTCGTTATTGATCTCAAAACCTACGATAGAAGGATCGTCTTTATAAGCTAGTCCTGTATAAGGATTAGTATGTTTCACCAAGTCGCGGAGATAAGTTTCCTGTGCGGCAATCGCTTCCGGATTAGAATGCATATCGCATTTATCATATTTATAAGAGAAACCGCCGGTTTGTATATTCCGTTCGGGGTATCCGTTTCCGAAGTTAGTCTGTGCGGTGATGACAATATGGATATTGCGCTCCTTAAGTTTGGCAATTAGATAATCCATGAGGTCAATATGCTCGTTTTCAAGGAGATTACCTTGCCCGTCGGTCAGCTCCACGTCCCATAGATGAATACGGTAAGCATTCAGTCCCAAGCGGGAGAGATGATATACATCTTTATCTATGGCAGCTTTGCGGTCGAGTCCCAAATAGCCGAGTGCGCGGTAGGCATGGGCAAAAGGCAGGGTGTAGTTTACCCCGAAGAAAGAGGCCTCTTCGTGGGTGTCGCTCCAGCGCATCACTCCGTTTCCATCTATATATATTATAGGTGTAGTTACTTTCCCCTGCATACCGGTGAAGGTAAACAACAGACAAATAAAGGTAAGAATAAACTGTCTTTTCATGCTATCAAATTTGGCGGGTTATTTATACCGGCAAAGATAAGATAGGTGCTGATTTGATGAAAGCACAGATTGGACATATAAGGATAAAAATAGGACGAAAGGTACTTTTCAGCCGCGATTAGGCCATAATTAGTTCCAATATGTGCTTTTATGAGGTTCGTCTATTTCACCTCTTGCACAGAATAACCGTAGGATATGAACAGGTTGCTACCGTTCTTCTATGCAATCTACTTATAGATAAATTTCTTTCCCTTCTTTGCAAATTATCTCCGGTCTAACGGCAAATTTTCTTTCCGTCTGCTGCAAACTATAAACGCAAGCTTCATTTTTATAAACGCAACTTGCATTTATAAAAATGAAGCTTGCGTTTATATAATTAGAACTTGCGTTTATAGTTTATATACTATCAAAAACAACTTAACCGTTAGACCGGAAAAAGTTAACTTCTAATGCAACAGGATTTATCTAACAATAGACCGGAAGAAAGATGATAGGTTGCAATGGACAAAGCGCTACATGATGAAAGGTAAAAACACAGTAATTAATGCCTCATCCTCACCCGCAAGTGCTTTATTTATTGTGATTTTCTTCGTCAACAGCAGGCTGCATATATTGTTTCGGCGTTTTTCCGAACTCAGCCTGAAAACATTTGGAAAAATAAGAATGGTTGGAGAAGCCCACCATATACATTACTTCGGCAACGGTGAACTTCTTTTGCTGCAATAACATGGCAGCCTTTTTCATCCGGATTGACTTGATGTATTCTACGGGAGACATTCCGGTCAATTGCTTAATTTTCCGGTAAATCTGTTTGTTACTGATACCGGATAATTCACAAAGAGCATTCACATTCAGTTCCGACTCCGAAAGATGGTCTTCAATCAGGCGAATTATATTCGACAGGAACTTCTCGTCCTGCGATTCCGCTTCAATCGGTTTGAGTACAGGCAACGATTCCAGTCGCTTCTTCTCCTGTGTCGCGGGGATTTCCTCTTCCTCCACTGCTATGACGGGAATATTCAATCCGACGGAAGTCCCTTTTCCTTCTTCGGAGGTGACGCCGGTGATGTGTCCGCCGTGCAGTTCTGTGTAAGTTTTTACCAGATAAAGCCCGATACCCGTACCTTCCTTATTGCCGGAGTGGGGGGATTGGAAAAAACGTTGGAAGATGTAAGGAATGTCCCGCGGCGGGATTCCCGATCCTGTGTCCGATACACAGATATCCACTAAGCCGGTTTCTTCGCGATAGAAAAGAGACAACCGGATACTGCCGCCGTCCGGAGTGAATTTCACTGCATTTGAAAGCAGACTGTCTAGTATCACTCCCAGTTTGATAGCGTCCATATCGGCATAAATTTTCGCTTTGTTTGTCTCGAAAAGGAAAGTCAGCCGCTTGTCTTCTTCGTAGACGGAGAACAGACTGTGGCTGAATGACACAAGTTCGATACGTGACAGTATTAGTAGTGAATCTTCGTTATCTTCTATACGGTTGAAGTTGAGCACCTGATGAATCAGCGAATTAATCTTCATCGCATTGCGTTGCACTTCTTCCAATGTCTGTTTCTCGTGCGCTTCCTCCGTCGCAGGGAGCAGCTGGCTCACGGGTGCAATAATCCGGCTAAGCGGTGTCTTTAGCTCATTGGACAGGTTGCTGAAGAAAGCCATTTTCTGGCGTGACTGTTCCAGAATCTTCTCTTTCTCCATACGTTCCATTTTCAACCGGTTCTTGACGCGGAAGAAATTGATTGTCCAGATGATGAGGCTGAGGAACAAAAGAACATAAATCACCTTTGCCCAAACCGTATAATACCACGGAGGCAGGATCTTGATATTCAAAATATAAGGGTGTTCGGACGGGTGGCCACTCTTTTCCACCTTACTGATAATTAATTGATAATCTCCGTAGTTGAGGTTGCTGTATGTAATGCGGTTTGTATTCGATTTCAGGAAATTCCATTCTTTGTCCATTCCCTCCAGCCGATAGACAAATTCATGCTTTTCCTCTAGCGAATAGGGGAGGTCGGAAAGCTCGAAAGCCAGATTATTCTGGTTATATGCCAGTTCGATAGAGTTCGTATAACGGATATTAGGTATGCTTTCTCCGGTGTGCGGAGACATCAACTGGTTGTTGATATATAAAGCAGTCAGCAGGATCGGGCGTTCCGGTTGATTCATAGCTTGTATGTCCGGTCGGGAAATACCGAATCCGTCCGCACCTCCCAAATAGATGTTTTCGTCTTTCGGGTCAAAGAAAAGACTTGTGAAACGCTTGTCTGTCATGTTCTGTTGGCGTGCATCCATTGTTTTCCGGTCGACAATCCAAAGCCCGTTGGTTGTAGAAATCCAGATATGCTCTTTTACGGAAGTCATAGACAGAATTTCATTGTTACTGAAGCTGCCGAAGGTAATACTTTGCTGACCGGAATCTTGGGGATTGATGCGCATGACCCCACCGTGAAATCCTACCCAGAGCATACCGTCCTCATCTCGTAGGAGATAATTCGGGCTCTTTTCACCGCTCAACTCTTCGGCAAACAATTTGGTTACTTGCTGCGTGCGCGGATTGATTTTGTCTATTCCTTTGCTGTTGTAGAGCAATACCCATACATTACCTTCCGCATCGGGAACAATTTGGTTGATGAACATTCCTGACAGGCCGTTGCGAGTGGAATAGTTCTGCTCGGCTATGTAGGTTCCGCCGGAAGATTGTACCAGTTTTTGTTTGTCTACTACAAAAATACCTCCGAGGCAGGTTGCTATCCAGAGTTTTCCGTCGGTGTCTTCAAACAGGTAATAAGCCCAGTTGGTGTTGTTTGTTCCTGTGCTGTCTACGATGTTGTAGTGTACAAATTGGTGAGTCTTGTAGTCGTAACGGTTAATACTGCCGTCCGTGGCTATCCAGAGTTGTTGTTCTCTGTCTTCGTAGATGTGTCGGATACGGTTGTGGGACAACGGATGGTGTTTATCTCCCATTCTGTACCAGACAGCGTCGTGCTTGTTACCGGTGGGGTTGGTAAAACGGATGACTCCGTTAGTTCCTCCGAACCAGTAGAACCCTTTGGAATCCCGGAACAGGGAATAAAACTGGTTTCCGTCTCCTGTACCCGTGATTTGCGAGATAGGAATGAATTGCAATGCACTGTTGTAGCGTGAAAGGGAGATGCCGTAATCCGTTCCCAGCCAGATGTTCTGTTCCTGATCGGCAAATATATTCCAGATAATATTGTTGGTTAGCGACTGGATATTGCGGGAGTCGTGTACGATGTGTTGCAGTGTCCCATTATCGTTCTGGTAAACATAAAGTCCGTTATCGGTACCCGCTAATAAATTTCCATCCCCGTCCAAAGCCAGTGATTTAATGGAATTGTTGTGGAAGGCATCTATCGGTTTCATTAGTCCCGTGGCCGGAGTATATTGGAAAAGAGATCCTTCCATTCCGATCCAGATACATTGGCGGGACGTATCTTCCAACAAAGAGTTGACAAAGAGATTGCTCACGCTCCGGTTGACGGGCAACGGGATATTTTCAAACTTTCCGCTTTCCTCTATATATCGGCATAAACCATTGTAGGTGCCTACATATATCTGATTATCCGTTGTGCGGATGATAGAATAAATAGTGTGATGGGGAAGTCCGTTGCTCTTACTGTCGAGTGAAGCCAGTTTCTTTGTGTTGAGTTGATACGTATACAGACCGTTCAACGAACCTATCCATAAGGTGTCTCCTTGAAGCGCCATTGTCCGTACATCTGTCGGGAAATCCGTTTCCGGTTGTTCGTATTTGTCCGTCCGGTAGTTGTAGACGAGGATTCCGTTATCTGTCCCTAAATATAAATAAGTATTGTCTGCTATTATTCCGCAGTAAATGCGCGTGTTATTGCGTTCTCCATAAGTGAAGTGCTGCTGTGTGGAATATCCGTCGTAACTGAATAACCCTTTGTTGGAACCTATCCATATCAACCCTTCGCTGTCTTGCAGGAAGCAACTGATGACCGATGCTTCGGCACCGAGGTAGATATTCTCGAATTGTTGATAATTCACTTTCTGCCCGTATGCACTGCCGCCTATACAGAATGCACAGACAAGAAAAAGAATCGTTATCATTCGTTGGCACATATTGTCAGGTTTGCAGGTTTTTAAATCAGTAATTATTGCAAATAACTTTGTTCTTTATTGCAAATGTAGGAAAAATGCCGGTTACTCTTGTAAATCTCACCGTCTTTTTGTTCCTTTGTCGTCTATTTATAAACAGAAAACTTCAGGATGAAAAAGCTTATTTATCTGCTTTTGTTGCCGCTGGTTGTGGCTGTGACTGCTTGTGGCGGTAAAGTAAACTCGAAAAAGGAGTCGGTATTGGCAACGCAGGATAGCATAGACGCTCGTGGAATACAACGGATGCAGACTTCTAAAAGTGAAATAGACATCAAATTCAAAGGGAAGGATTATCGTTCTTTCGTTTCCCGTACACCGGACGAGAGCCTGCCTCATGTTACCAATGAAATGGGGGATACGTATATGGATAATAAAATCGTGCTGCGTCTGACGCGCGGTGGTGAATCAGTGTTCAACAAGACCTTCACCAAGAATGATTTTTCTTCGGTAGTGGATGCCGACTTCCTGGCAAAGTCCGTGCTCGAAGGAATCGTATATGATAAAACAACTCCGCAAGGCATTGTATATGCAGCGAGTGTCTGCTATCCGCAGACGGATTTGTATGTCCCGCTTTCCATAACGATAACCGCCGACGGAAAGATGAGTATTCAGAAAGTTGATATGCTGGAAGACGCGTATGAAGAAGAAACACCCGATTAAGCCTGTGAACAGGCTTTTTAGTAGAATAGCACAAATGTGAAAGCATTTGAGACAAACGAAAGGCAACCGAAAAAGGTTGCCTTTCATATTTTTGTACCGTTGATAAATTTGTTGTCCTGTTTTTATTTGTATACCGAGGACTGAAAGTTAAAGAACACAAAAAAAAGACTGTTCTCCGGTTATTCCCAAATCTTTCCTAAATCTGTATCGTTATTTGCAGTATAAAATAAAGTATAGTATTAACGTTAAAAAAATAATGATTATGAAGAAAATTCTATCTTTACTCGTGTTGGCTATTGTTGCCGTACAGTTTTCATGGGCTGCTGATGTGATAACTAAAGACATGAATCAGTTACCGCTTCCGGCACGCAATTTTATTAACCGTCATTTTACTAAACCCGAAGTGTCTCATATCAAGATTGATAAGGAAATGCTGGAGGCTACCAAATATGAGGTGTTACTGACAGACGGTACGGAAATAGAATTCGACAGCAAGGGAAACTGGGAAGAAGTAAGTGCCCGAAAAGGACAGGTGATTCCTGCAAGTATTGTTCCGAACTTTGCCGTTGATTATCTGAAAGCACATAATTTTGCTGCTGAAGGAGTGACGAAAGTAGAGCGTGACCGTAAGGGATATGAAGTTGAATTGTCCACAGGCGTCTCTTTCAAGTTTGACAAGAAAGGGAAGTTTGTTAAAGCGGACGATTAAGTATAAGTGATAGTATAATAATAAACCTGAACCAAAAAAGTAACTATGTTGAGATTTAAGTTTGGCGCCTGGGCGGTGGTTCTGATGTTGGCTGCCCTTTCATTCGGCGCCTGTTCCGATGAAGATGATGATCCGGCTTTCAATCCGCCTTCCAATATTACGGAAGCCTTGAAACAATTATATCCGGCAGCTCAGAATATAGAATGGGAAATGAAAGATGTGTATTATGTGGCCGATTGCTGGGTGGCCGATGACGAACTGGAAGTCTGGTTTGACGGGAATGCGAATTGGCTGATGACAGAAAATGAACTGGAAAGTATAGATAGTTTAGTTCCGGCTGTATATACTGCTTTCAATAATACCAAATATAGTTCTTGGGTGGTGACCGATGTCTATGTACTCGTTTATCCGCAGAATCCTACGGAATCTGTCATTCAGGTGAAGCAGGGAAGCCGGCGCTATTCACTGGTTTTCTCGCAGGATGGTGGATTGCTGCACGAAAAGGATATCAGTAACGGGGATGATACGATTTGGCCTCCGGCTGAATAATTTCTTATCCATTTAACTGAAATGGAAAGAGTGACGGTATCTTGTCAGGATAGCGTCACTCTTTTGTTAGTATAGTGACGGTCTTCCGATAAGATAGCGTCACTATAATTGTAGGTTTACATTTGCTGGTAATCTTTGGCCAATCCTCCTTCACTCGTCTCTTTGTAGAGTGAGGGAAGGTCATGTCCGGTTTGTTTCATCACTTGCACTACCTTGTCGAAAGATACACGATGCATACCGTCCGTAAAGGCAGAATAAAGATTTGCGTCGAGTGCGCGGGCGGCAGCGTAGGCATTCCGTTCGATGCAGGGAATCTGTACCAATCCGCATACAGGGTCGCAAGTCATACCCAAGTGATGTTCCAATCCCATTTCTGCTGCATATTCAATTTGTGCCGGACTACCTCCGAATAATTGGTTGGCTGCTGCCGATGCCATGGCACAGGCAACGCCTACTTCACCTTGGCAACCTACTTCCGCGCCGGAGATAGACGCATTGAATTTGACGATGTTTCCGATCAGTCCGGCAGTAGCCAATGCACGCAAAATACGCATATCGCTAAAATCACGGCTCTTTTGCAGGTGATAAAGTACGGCAGGCATGACACCGCAGGAACCACAGGTGGGGGCAGTTACTATCTTTCCCCCCGAAGCGTTCTCCTCGCTTACCGCCAGTGCATAAGAGAATACGAGTCCTCTCGATTGAAGGGACTGTTTGTATCCGGTAGCACGTATATAATAGGTAGAAGCTTTCCGTCGCAGGTTCAATGGGCCGGGGAGCACTCCTTCCGCTTCCAGTCCGCGGTGGATGGCTTCTTTCATTGTATCCCATACTTCAGCGAGGTAATCCCAGATATCTTCATTCTCGCACTCTTTCACATATTCCCAGTAACTCTTTCCGGTACGTTCGCACCATTCCAGAATTTCCGTCATACTGTTCATCCCATATACTTCAGGACTTTCAATTGTCGGATTGCTGTTGTTTTCAGCTAGTGCGCCTCCGCCGATACTATAAACTGTCCAATTCTCCTGAATCTTGTTGTTAGCGTCGAAAGCGGCAAATGTCATTCCGTTCGGGTGGAAAGGAAGAAAGACTTTCGGTTGCCAGATGATTTCTACCGGGGCGGTAGTTTTGAGTGTGTCTATAATGGCTACATCCGTCATGTGCCCTTTTCCGGTAGCGGCGAGACTTCCATAGAGTGTTACTTTGAAAGAGGCTGCATCCGGATGACGTTCTACGAACATTTCTGCAGCTTTGCGTGGACCCATTGTGTGACTGCTGGAAGGACCAGTACCGATTCGATATAGCTCTTTAATTGATTTCATGAGTTATGTGTGCTTAATTAATACCATTTCTTTTTTCTAAAATACAAATATACAACAATACCGATAACTCCCATTAAAATCCATGCAAATAAATATCCGTATCGCCAATCAAGCTCCGGCATCCATTTGTAATTCATTCCCCATACTCCGACTAAAAAGGTGAGAGGGATGAAGATAGTGGATACAATGGTCAGACGTTTCATGATGTCGTTCATGCGTAAGTCATTGTTCGATATATATAGATCGACTAATGAAGAAAGCGTTTCACGGCAGATTTCAATAGTCTGGAGAACGAATTGTAAATGGTCATTCACGTCATTGAAGAACGCACGGTTTACTTTATGGATAAGCAGGTTTTCCGCCCGTAACAGTTTTACGTATTGTTCCTTTAGGGGGAGAATGGATTTCTTCATCAGCATATATTGACGCCGGAGTGACTGGATCTGGATACCTATATCATTTTCGTCGGTGATAGTCAGCAACTCCTCTTCAAGATCTTCGAGGGCATCGTCGATAGAAGAAATTGTTGAGATGTAATTGGTCATTATACTGTTCAGCAGTACACTGAGCAAATAATCCGTCTGACGGCTACGTATTTTCAGTACATCATTGCGTAAGGCAGCGTTAATATCATCGAAGAAGTCGGTTTCCTGTTCGAGAAAGGTCAGCACATAGTTGCTTCCCAGAATGACACAGACTTGCTGTTGGAGCAGTTCGTCCAGTTCGTTTTCCTCCTTATGGGTGTTGGGATAGAATAATTTCAGGATGAGAACGATATATTTATCATGTTCTTCGATTTTAGTCGGGTGGTCTGCGTTCAGGATATCCTGCAAAACAAGGAAGTCTATTTCAAAATGAGCGCAAATCTCGCGGATTGTTTCCGTATCTTTTAAACCGTGCACTTGCAACCAGTTGATTCGCGCACTGTCTAATGTTGCTTTGACGGATTGGAAGGTGTCGCCGGAGCTTTCCTGCATCTCAGTGGCATTGTAGGTGCAGAGATGAATGTGGGTAGGAGTAAGGCTGTCCCCTGTGTAAATGAGCTTTTCGCTTAATAGGTTATTTTTCATGCTTTATTCTCGTTTTAGAAAACCACCGCAACAAAGGTAGTGGTTTTCTAAATGAGAACAAGTTCTTGCGACGTTTTGTTTACAATATGTCTTATATCCGGGTCAATCAAAATCTACTACTGTGATTCCGGCACCTCCGAACTGCACATGCTCGTCGGCATAATGGCGGATACTCGGTACGGTGGACAGATATTGGCGGATGAGTGTACGAAGGATTCCTGTTCCTGTTCCGTGAAGAATACGTACACGGTCCATGCCGACCAATATAGCATCGTCAATAAAATAAGTGACTGCTTGCAATGCTTCGTCTCCGCGCATCCCACGCACATCGATATCTTGTTTGAAACTAAGTTTCTTTTCGTACATCTGGTCATGTGTCTGGCTGCTGACAAAGGTACTTTTGGCCATGCTTTCCGTCTTGGGGGCCGCGTTGGAGCGTTCGAGACGGTCCAACTTGACGGTTGTCTTGATACTTCCGAAGGCGACGATTGCATTCTTGCCACTGATTTCCATTACCTGCCCGACGCTGGTCTGACCTTTAATTTTTACATTTTCGCCAACGGAGATAGGAGCCACTTTAGGAGTAGCGGTTGTTGAGGAACTTGCCGCTTTCTGCTCGTTCTTTTTATTCTTCTTCCGTTCCTGTTTCTCTTTCAGTTTCTCCATTTTCCGAGCCATTTTTTCTTCTTGTTCCTTGGAAGCCAATGCATCCAAAGAAGTACGAAAGTCAGTCAGCTCCTGACGGGCCATGCGGGTCTTTTCTTTTTCTGCCTGTGCCTCTTTAATGGTACGGATCGTATTTTCAATACGGGCATTCGATTCCTGTAACATTCGTTCCGCTTCCTCTTTAGCCTGCCGGATAATCTCTTTCCGTGATTTTTGCAGTTCTTCCATTTCAGTCTGATAGCGGGCGATCGTTTCTTCCATGTGCTTCTCCCGTTGACGGATCGTTTGGCGTTTCCCTTCCCAGTAACGTTTGTCGCGTACGATATCCTGAAGATATTTGTCGGCATTGATGTACTCGCTCCCTACAATTTCCGAGGCGTCAGCGATTACATCTTCCGGCAATCCGATTTTCCGTGCGATCTCTACAGCAAAGGAGCTTCCCGGGTTACCGATCTGCAATTGGAAGAGTGCCTGCATTAAATGGCGGTCGTAAAGCATGGCGCCGTTGACTACGCCTTCATGGTCTTCTGCAAAATGCTTCAGATTCTGGTAGTGGGTGGTAATCACTCCGAAAGTCCTTTTCTGGTTGAAACGTTTCAGTACAGCTTCGGCAATGGCACCTCCAATCTGCGGCTCCGTACCTCCTCCGAACTCATCAATCAGGATGAGGCTACGTTCATTGCAACTTTTCATCATTATCTTCATATTGGTGAGGTGAGAGGAGTAGGTACTCAAATCGTCTTCGATAGACTGTTCATCACCGATATCTATGAAAATGCTGCTGAATATACCTGCATGACTGCGTTCGTGCATCGGAATCAACATGCCGCATTGTAACATATATTGCAATAAGCCTACCGTTTTCAGACAGACTGATTTACCTCCGGCATTCGGACCGGAGATAATGAGAATACGCTGTTTCTTGTTTAATTCTATGTCCAAAGGTACGACCTTTTTCCCATGCTTGGCTAGCGACAGTTGTAACAAGGGATGTACGGCCATAGTCCAGTCCAGTAACTGTTCATTTTCTATGGCGGGTTTCAGACTGTTGGTCTGTATGGCGAAATAACTTTTCGCACGGATAAAATCAATTTCTGCCAAAAATTCATACGACTGGAGTATCTCCGGAATAGACGGGCGCAACACATTGGAGAATTCCGTCAGGATACGGATAATTTCCCGTCTTTCGTCTCCTTCGAGTTCGCGGACGCGGTTGTTTGCTTCTACAACCTCCGCCGGTTCGATAAATACGGTTTTTCCGCTTGCCGATTCATCGTGGACGATTCCTTTAATCTTACGTTTGAGTCCCGGAGCGACAGGGATAACCAAGCGACCGTCGCGCATGGTAGGGGCTACGTCCTTATCTACATATCCTTCGGATTGCGCACTGCGCAGAATGCTGTTCAACGAGCGGGAAATACTTCCCATTGTATTGGCTAATTCCCTGCGGATACGAGCCAGTTCTGTAGAAGCATTATCTTTTATCTTTCCATATTTATTGAGGATACCGTCTATTTTTCCAATCAATTGGGGGAATACGGCAATGTCTCCCGCCAGTCGTTTCAGACTGGGGTAGGGGCTATCACTTTCTTCTTCGTCTTCATTGTTCCGATGCAGGAAACGGACGATATCACGAATGGTCTCTAGTGAACGGCGCAAGTCGAATAATTCCTGTTCGTCCAGATACATTCCTTCTATCCGTACCCGTTTCAGTGAAGGGCGGACATCGAAAAAAAATTGGTCGGGAAATCCGTCCTCTTCTTGAATGATGCGAACAAACTCGGTTACCTGGTTTAAATTCTCTTCTACTACTTCATATTGTTCGGAAAAGCCCATGTCTGAAACTTTTTCTTCGCCTAAAGTGCTAAGACACTTGTCTTTCAGTAACTGCCTTATCTGGTCGAATCCTATCTTTTGCTCAAAATTTTGAGGGTATATCATATCTTTATTCCTTATAACTGGGCACAAAAATACGATTAATTCACGAAAAAAGTGTCAGATTGTTTGCAGATTTAAAAATGATTCGTACCTTTGCACCGCTTTCAACGGAAAGCACTTCTGATAAAGGAGTTTTGGAGAGGTGGCAGAGTGGTCGATTGCGGCGGTCTTGAAAACCGTTGTAC
>CDZI01002794.1_pt1 | contig 25422 bp, 23 predicted proteins | sample 554811 | NCBI WGS metagenome assembly CDZI01 (sample SAMEA3182110, study PRJEB8094) | gut metagenome | biome: human; feature: gut; material: Stool; isolation source: human stools | place: Canada | collected 2013-04-23
GCCTCTATCTCACGCAACGAGTCAAAACGCATGATAACAGCGAAGAGCATTGTCAGAAGATGAACATAGCCGTCAAAGCTCTTCACATACCTTTCTCCACCGATCTTACGACTCATAGCGACTATTTTCTCACGATCAAGCGATTTTATCAGCTGACCATACACCGGCTGTCCGAAAAAATGTGTACTTTTACCCATGGTTAATCTTTTGTTGTGGTAAACCAAAGGTAACCAAAAGGGGCTGACTTTCCAAATCGAAAGACAGCCCTATCTTTATTTGTGCACGCTAACTTTTAGCGGACAGTAATAAATAAAATTACATTATTTCCATTTTCATCCAAAGAAGAAAGGCAAGCTTTGATGCGGGCTTGTACCGATTCGTCCAAGTTTTCCTCCTCCAAGGCTTCTTCCAACTGTTCCCCAGCGCCTCATCTCGATTATCGAGTGGAACGATCTGCAGTTCTTCCGTCAGCATACTCAAAGGAACATCCTGTGATACGGGCATTCACCTCGCATCACAGGATGACAGTAAAACACAACTGTTTATCTTCGTTGTGAAAGAAGCGTATTAAAAAGACACACCGGTATTATTCGATATTCTTCCGTATCTTGGTCAGGAAAGTCTTGATACCATCCGTATCTCTATTCTTGATAATATCCAGCAGCGTATTCAATTCCTCCTGAATCCGTTCGATCTGCTTCGGAGTCCGCGGATTAAACAGAATTTCCGTCAACAGATAATCATCTTCCGAAAGCAGGCCACGGGCAATCTTCATGTGTCGTTTGAAAGTCGTACCCGGCGCATCCTGATGTTTCATCGTAGCCGCAAAGACCATGGTCGAAGCAAAAGGAATACCCAATGAATAAGCCACCACTTTATCATGCTCTTCAAACGTATATTCATGAATATTCAGATGCAGGCGGCTGTATAAGTCTTTGAAGAAGATCTTTCCCAGATGATCGCCTTCCGAGATGATAATAGTATTCTCCTTCTCCAGATTTCCCAGATTGGCAAAAGTCGGCCCAAACATCGGGTGTGTTGACACATACGGAAAACCACAAGTCTCGTAAAATTCCTTCAAATGTGTTTTGACCGAAGCAATATCGGCAATGATACAATACGGCTGCAAGTAAGGCAATACTTCCCGGAAGGCATCAATCGTATGATTCAATGTCACACAATTGATCACCAGTTCCGGAGCAAAGTCCTTCACTTCCTCCACCTGTTGCATCCGGACTGCATTATAAATAAAGCGCATCCGTTTCGGATCTTTTTCCAGAACAGCGACTTCATGGTCAAAGCTAAGCAAATCCGTAAAGAAAGAACCCATTTTCCCGGCTCCTAAAATCAGAATCTTCATCGTGACGTCTTATTTTTGTTCTTGCTCTTGTTCTTCGTTCATAATAATCATTTGCTGGCGGACAGATTCTTCGTGAATCAGACTTAATATCTTCTTGATAAAGTCGGTATTCAAATCCATCTGCTGTCCCATATCGGAACGGTTCTCCAGAATCTCGCTGTAACGCGGAGATTGCAGGATGGGCATATTATGTTCTTTCTTGTAAACCCCAATTTCCTTTGAAATACGCATACGCTTTGCCAATAACTCCAATACCTGTTCGTCGATACCATCAATCTGGCGGCGTAAAGCACTTAAATTCTCGGTTGTCTGGGTTGATTCACGGATCACCAGCAAGTTCAATACGTAATCCAATACATCTGGTGTAATCTGCTGGGCAGCATCACTCCAAGCAGCATCCGGATTACAATGCGATTCGATCATCAAACCATCCAGACTCAAATCCATAGCCTGCTGACAAAGCGGAGCAATCAGTTCGCGTTTACCACCGATGTGGCTCGGATCGCAGAAGATCGGCAAATTCGGCATCCGGCGACGCAGTTCAATCGGAATATGCCACAAAGGCAAGTTGCGGTAGATCTTCTTATCGTAAGAACTGAATCCGCGATGAATGGCACCCAGACGCTTGATACCGGCACCGTACAGACGCTGGAAAGCTCCGATCCACAATTCAAGATCCGGATTAACCGGGTTCTTTACCAAAACAGGAATATCTACACCACGCAAAGCATCCGCAATTTCCTGTACTGCAAACGGGTTAACCGTTGTACGAGCTCCGATCCACAAGATATCAACACCAGCCTTCAAGGCTTCGAAAACATGATCTTTGTTAGCGACTTCGGTAGCTACATACATACCGGTTTCTTCTTTAACCTTCTTCAACCACGGCAGACCAATCACGCCGATTCCTTCGAATCCTCCGGGTTTGGTACGCGGTTTCCAAATACCGGCACGGAATATCTTAATGCCTTTGGATGCCAAATTCTTGGCTGTTTCCAATACTTGTTCTTCTGATTCAGCACTACAAGGACCAGCAATAACAATCGGACGCTGCGGATCAATTCCCGGTAGTAAAATAGATTCTAATTTCATCTCTTCCATGACTATATTTTCTTTTTATTATTTAGACTTCATTTAATGACTTTCTGAATACGAGTTAAAGCTTCCTGCAACATCTGATTATTACAACAAAGCGAGATCCGGATAAAACGGTTTCCCTGACTGCCAAAGATAAATCCCGGTGTAAGGAAGACATTCGCTTCATACAAAACCTTGTCGGCCAGTTCTTCACTGCCGCTGTATATATCAGGAATTCTTCCCCACAAGAACATGCCGACCTGGTTCTCATCGTAAGTACAACCCAAGGTATGCATGATTTCTCCGGCCAAAGCCCGACGGCTGCGATACGTTTCGTTCATCTTATCATACCAAGCCTTTGGAGCGGCCAATGCCTCAACTGCCGCATGTTGCATCGGTTTGAACTGACCAGAATCAATGTTACTCTTCACTTTCAGTATCCACTGAACAAACTGTTTGTTGGATGCCAACATGGCCATACGCCAGCCCGGCATATTATGCGCTTTACTCATGGAGTTCAGTTCAATACAAATATCCTTTGCTCCCGGAATACTCAAAATACTCAACGGATGTTCGTTCAGGATAAAGCTATACGGATTATCGTTACATATAATAATACTATGCTTTCTACCAAAGTCAACCAGCTTTTGATACAGTTCCACACTGGCATTTGCTCCGGTCGGCATATTCGGATAATTCGTCCACATCAACTTCACGTTCGACAAGTCCATCTTTTCCAGTTCATCGAAATCCGGTTGCCAGCCTAACTCTTCCTTCAGTTCATACGGAATCAAATTCGCCTGTACCAATTTACTGACCGAGCTATACGTCGGATAACCCGGATTCGGAATCAACACACCATCACCCGGATTCAGGAAAGCCAGCGAAATATGCAGAATGCCTTCCTTTGAACCAATCAGCGGCTGGATTTCAGACTTCGGATCCAGCTCTACCTGATACCAGGTTTTATACCAGTCGGCAAATGCCTGCCGCAATTCAGGAATTCCCACATACGGCTGATAACCGTGTTCGTTGGCATTGCGGGCATGCTGGCATAAGGTTTCGATCGTTTGTTCGGAAGGAGGTAAATCCGGACTACCGATACCTAAGTTGATCACCTTTTTCCCGGCAGCATTCATTTCTGCCACTTCCTTGAGTTTCTTGGAAAAATAGTATTCCTGTACGCTGTTCACCCGTTCGGCAGGAACGATTTTACAAACCTTGTCTTCCTTCTTCATATTCACCTAATATTTTAAAGTCCTTTGTCAATGGCCGGATCGCATCCAACGCCTGTCTGTATCGGGTATAATCCACAAAAGTCAGGTTGATATAGAACATATATTCCCATTCACGGCCAATAATCGGTAATGATTGTATCTTCGTCAGATTCATGTCGTAGAAAGAAAGAACAGACAAAACCTTGGAAAGGCTGCCGGCAGTGTGAGGCAAGGCAAAAACAAGAGATGCTTTATTCTTGATAGAATCTTTCATCATCTCGTCGGCCGTCCAACGATCGGCAATCGCCAGAAAACGGGTGAAGTTCCGTTTATTGGTCTCGATGCCTTCGGCCAATACTTCCATTCCATAAATTTCGGCAGCCAGTTTGCCGCAAATTGCAGCATGACCTTTCAACTGGTTCTCGGCAATCCAACGAGCACTCGAAGCCGTATCGTCTTTTTCGACAACTTTGGCATAAGGAATCGTATCCAGGAATTCCGTACATTGCATCAAAGCGATCGGATGCGAATTGACTTCCTTTACATCTTCAATCTTTGTTCCCGGCAATGCTACCAGTGAATGAGAGATGCGCAATTTGTATTCTCCGATAATACTAAAGCCACTTTCGCGGATCAACTCATGATTCTGCAACAAACTTCCGGCGATGGTATTTTCAATCGCCATCAAGCCCAAGATAGAAGGATCACGTTTGATAGTCGTAATGACATCCCGAAAGGTATTGCAGGGAATGGTTTCCACTTCATCCTTCTCAAAGTACCTGCGAGCTGCGATATCGTGATACGAACCGGCTATTCCTTGAATTGCTACTTTTCTTTCCATTGTTACGTTTCTTTTGTCTTTTATTGGATTTGAGTTTCAGGCTCGAATTGCCAGATAATAAAAAAGTCCCACCGGATTCCGGCAGGACTTTATATCTGATTATTGATACATACAAACTATCATCAACTCTTTACATACAAACTCCTGCCTTTACCTTGCTATAAAAGTAAAAGTAATAATAGTAATATGTAAAGCTAAATCGAGTCATCTTTATTTGTTCGTTTTTAATTACGGGGCAAAAATAACGATTTTTCCGTAAAAACAAGAAAAAAGTAATATTTTTCTTCAGAAAATGATATTTTTCCGAATCCATACCGATCAGACAACCTTTTGTCCGGCTCTCAGACGAAGCATATCTTTGGGAACGGCTTCTTGAATATGCTCTATCAAGATCTTGGATAAGGAATGGCGGATAAAGTCTTTCCGCGTAACGAAATAGATTTCACGTGTCGGCTTGGGAATAGCAAACGGACGTACCATTTCCTGTTGTTCCTGACTAAGTTGCAAAGTAGCCAATTCCGGAATGAATGTCATTCCATAACCACTTTCCACCATGTGCATGAATGTTTCCAGACTACCGAAACGATAAGCCGCCTGATTAACCCGGGCTTTCTCACGCTGGCAGAAACGCATCAGCTGATCGCGGAAGCAATGTCCTTCGTCAAGTAACCATAAACGTTCGTCGTTAATATCCGTTGTCCGGATTTTGTCCTTTTCGAAAATAGGTTCGTTGCGCGACACATAGCCAAAGAATTCCTCATAATAAAGAAAATGACCCTGAAGTTCGCTCTCTATCGGTTGGTTGGCGATAATGGCAGCATCGATTTCCCCTTTCAACAAAGCAGATAAAGTGGAAGCCGTCTGCATTTCCTGGATCCGTATATCCAAATCCTTGTGTTCTTCCGCCAAATGTTGCAGGAAACGCGGCAATAAGTAAGGAGCAATGGTTGGCAAGACAGCCAGCCGGAAAGAACCTCGGACCGATTCTTTCTCTTCCGTTACAATGTCTTTGATCAGTGAAGCCTGATACAAGACGCGCTGGGCCTGTTCCAATACTTTCATACCGGCCGATGTCGGACGAACCGGCTGCGAAGAACGGTCAAACAACTTCACTCCCAACTCGTCTTCCAACTTCTGTACCATCATACTCAGCGTTGGTTGTGTTACCCGGCAGTATTCGGCAGCCTTGGCAAAATGGCGGAATTTATTAATCGCCAAGATATATTCCAGTTGTTGAATCGTCATAAATACATCTTTATTCTGTTTATTTTACAAATGTACACGATTCTGTTTGATTCTAGTAGGTGGATTCTATGAAATATTGTATATTTGTCAAAAGAAAAAAACGTATATGTATGCAGCCATCTATATTGATTGTAGAAGATGATGTTACTTTTTCACTAATGCTAAAGACTTGGCTGGGTAGAAAAGGGTTTCTTGTAGAATCCCAGACGTCTGTTTCTGACGCCCAAAAGTGTTTGGATAGCCGGTCATTTCAGTTGGTCCTGTCAGATTTGAGATTACCTGACCGGGATGGAATCGAATTACTGAAATGGCTGAAAGAAACACATCCGGATGTGGCCTTAATTATGATGACCAGCTATGCCGATATCCATACGGCTGTACAAGCGATCAAATTGGGAGCATCCGATTATATTTCCAAACCAGTCAACCCGGAAGAATTGCTGACGAAGATCAAAGAAACCATAAAAGTACCTGAATTATCAACCGGCAAAAGTACAAAGACTGCTGCCGGAAATGCTGTTTCGAACCCGTATATAGAAGGAGTAAGCCAAGCAGCCGTCTCGATGTATGAGCATGTCCGGCTGGTTGCACCTACGGATATGTCGGTATTGATCACAGGATCGAGTGGAACCGGCAAAGAATATGTTGCCCGCCGGATTCACGAACAAAGTAATCGGGCCAACGCTCCTTTTGTGGCTGTCGATTGCGGTGCTATTCCCAAAGATCTGGCTGCTTCTGAATTCTTCGGTCATGTAAAAGGTTCTTTCACCGGAGCCATCGACAATAAAGTCGGTGCTTTTGTAGCGGCACAAGGCGGAACTATCTTCCTCGACGAAATCGGAAACCTGACTTACGAAGTGCAAGTCCAGCTCTTGCGTGCCCTGCAGGAAAGGAAAGTCCGGCCGGTCGGCAGTAATCAGGAGATCACCATCAACGTTCGTCTGGTGTCTGCCACGAACGAGAATCTGCGTCAAGCCATTGAAAAAGGAGATTTCCGAGAAGACTTGTACCATCGAATCAATGAATTCACCATCCGGATTCCAGACCTTTGCGAACGTCAGGAAGACTTGATGCTGTTTGCCAATAATTTCCTGGATCTGGCCAATGCCGAGCTGAAGAAAGATATCATCGGTTTTGATGCCGAAACAATCCGTCTCTTCCAGTCGTACAGCTGGCCCGGCAATCTACGCCAGATGAAGAATGTGATCCGCTATGCTACCTTGCTGGCCAAAGGACGCTTCATCACTTGTGCCGAATTGCCTGACGAACTCCGCGAAACGCCGCAAGCCAAACATTCTGTCTCCCAGTTGCGTGACGGAAACCATGAGATTGATCTTATCCGAAAGGCTTTGCAGGAATGCGGTAACAACAAGACGAAAGCAGCGCAAATGTTGGGTATTGACCGAAAGACTCTCTACAACAAACTGAAACTATATCAGATAGAATAAGGCTTTCAGTCCATCATCAACCGCATATAACCGGACGATTCCGGTTTATCCAGTAAGCATGTTGTCTGTTCCCGGACAGACCATGCTTGCCAGGCTTCGTCCGTCAATGGTTTGTCAGGATGCATCTCTTTCCAACGCGATAGGAATCGCTCAGGAGAGAGAATACGTGCCATCCCATATCGTGCTGTCTTTCCCGGCAAACGATAGTCGATTTCCTGCCGTTGAAAGACTGCTGCTGCAGCCTGAAATAAGGCATCGCGTACTGATTCCGTATCAGCTTTCCATTCGGGCAGGAAGAGTTTTTCTCCGGAAGGTACAGCCATCAGTACACCTTGTATCTCATCTCCCTGCCGATACAGAAAACATTTTCCATCACTGGCTATAACATCTTGATAAAGGAACTGGAAATCTTCCCACGAATGTAATATGGAAACCGGTTCTTCCCGCCATTTCCGATCCAGATAACGCCAGCCAGCATACAGATCAGAAACCGTTAACTCTTCCACTCCGGCAAGCGGATACGGAGGAATTACCGGATAAGTTTGGGTCGCATGCCGGCAACCAAAGGCTTCGGTAAAACCGGATTTCCGATAGCAATCGAACAGCCAGTCGTGGGCAGGAATCAGAAAAGCCAATCCACTACCCTGCTCTTTCAAGCGTACAAAAGCTTGTTCCAACAACTGATGCATATAGCCACGCCGACGATAATCCGGATGCGTACAGACACCATATATATAGGTAGCCGGAATCGACTGCCCATAATAATTAATGGTATAAGGAAGCAACTGCATGGCGCAGACAATTCGCCCGTCTTTCTCCAGCGTCCAGGCATTTTGATCCTGATAAACCTGACTGAAGAAACGGTGGATAAAGTCTTCGCTGTCTTCGAAGCAGCACCGCCAAAGCTGGATGATTTGATTTTTCCGCTCCATAGGCCTTATTCCGATTTAATCTTTTTGATAACGGCGGCTTTCGGAAGCAATATTGCCGGATTGTAGGATAACTTCGCCTGCCGCAAACCGGGAATACCCAGATCTTCCTCTCTATTTATATAAAGGTATTGCTCGGGAATGCGGGAAGCAAATTCCTGATTGATGATGCTGTAGGCTCCATCGTAATGGGTATCCGCCTTTTCGACATGCACGCCAAACGTATCCTTATTGATAGGCGAACCAAAGGTAAATGCCACCAACTGATTATCTATCCGGATTGCTCCGCCCATCAGATCCAGTTCCTTAAAATGCTGAAGGGCAAAAATCATCGACTGCCGTTCTTCTCTCAACTCTTCCTGATCCGCATCCGTACGGTTTGCCTTGTACCATTTCGCTTCCAGTTCCAGACATTCGGGTATCAGTTCAGGCGTCAAAGGGACATATTCGTACGCATATTGCTTCTTGAACTTATTGACATGATTCCGCTTTGCCTGGAATTTCTTGCCTTTCAGGGTGGCCAAATCTTCGCGTAAGTAAATATAATCAAAGTAATCCCGCTCGGGAATGTAAGTAAACTCGCCCGGGAAAGCCTCTTCCAGCAAATCTTTCGATACAGGTGTCACACCCAGCATCAGCAACGGATGCCCGTGTTGCCAGGAATCTTCTTCCAACTGCAATAAAGCGTCCTTGAAATCGCCATTTCCGATAGGTCGCATATAAGCGATCCGGTTTTTATCTTCTATGCGGAAACGTATCAACAGAAAGTTCTTATAGACAGCGAACTCACTTTGATACAGGAAACGCCAGCTACACATATTGGAAAAAGCCAAATCGCAGTTGCGCAACGGAGAAGACAACGTAAAAGAAGTGATCGTCTTTTTGTCATCGACGGTAATCGGATTGAAATCTAACTGCATATCCTTTTTAATTCTAATCATTAATCCATCTGGAATCTCTGAAACCAGCTTCATATACAAAACTGAAAAAAATCCCCTTTTGTTTATCTTCCTTCAAAAAATATACCACTCTTGCATATTCTTCCCGTTAAAGGTAAAAATTCTTTTCGTATTCCCGAACAATTCTTTAGTTCACGGCGCGAACTACTTAATCCACGGCGTGAACTAAGTAATCCACGACGTGAACTAAGTAAACCACGGCGTGGATTAAAGAATTGGTTACTGGAATAACATCTTTGACAGACGACACCGATAGGAATAGAAACCGGATAACAGGTTTTGGCAAAAGGATATTAAATGTGGCATAAAAACTTTATAGGGCAAACAGCCTTGTTGGGACATGTAAAATAAATGACTACTTTTGCGCCATAATAAAGAAAAACGATCGTATCCCGGCATGAACAGCCAGAATCGTTTGGACAGAAAACAAGACTAATATGGATGATTCCAATTCGCGAACGTGTAATTTGATTTATTAACTCCGGAAGAGACATTTCGAAGATGCCTCTTTTCGGGCCTAAAAAAAGAAAGGAGGCAATAAGATGAGAGGTTATCTTTATTGTGGAGAAGCCGGCTTGGTAGAAAAGCAAGAGTGGCTTCCAAACAGCTGGGTGAATGTTGAATGCCCGGATGCTGATGATTTCGATTTTCTGACTAAAACCTTGGGTGTTCCCGAATCATTTTTGGATGACATTGCGGATGTGGACGAACGTTCACGCACGGAAATAGAAGGAGACTGGTTGCTTACCATCTTGCGTATTCCGGTACAGAGCGACGTGGCGGGTATTCCTTTCACGACGGTCCCACTCGGTGTAATTACCAACAACGACATTATTGTGTCGATCTGCTACTATCATTCGGAAATGCTGACAGATTTCATCGAGCATACCCGGAAGAAAAGTGTCTTGGTACGAAACAAGCTCGACTTAATATTCCGCCTGATTTATTCATCGGCCGTCTGGTTCCTGAAATACCTGAAACAAATCAATGTAGATGTAACGGCAGCTGAAAAAGAACTGGAGAAAAGCATCAAGAACGAAGATCTTCTGCGATTGATGAAACTGCAGAAGACATTGGTTTACTTCAATACCTCCATCCGTGGCAATGAGGTACTGATCGGAAAACTGAAGACGATCTTCAGTGATACGGATTATCTGGATGCAGATCTGGTGGAAGATGTAGTGATCGAGCTGAAACAGGCCTACAACACCGTCAACATCTACAGTGATATTCTGACAGGAACCATGGATGCCTTCGCTTCCATCATCTCCAACAACGTCAACGTCATCATGAAACGTATGACCAGTCTTTCCATCACACTGATGATTCCGACGTTAATAGCCAGTTTCTATGGAATGAACGTAGATATTCATTTGGAAGAGATGCCTCATGCCTTTGCTTGGATTGTCATTGCTTCCGTCGTTTTGTCAGGTTTATCATTCGTCCTTTTCAAGAAGATCAAATGGTTCTAAAAACCACAGCATACCGGTAGGGAAAATCAGGAACGATTATCCCTGCCGGCTCAATTCATGCTCCACTTCCTGCAAAAGCATCATCCGTTCAACAGAATAGGTCGAGTCGTGAATCTGAAGATAATAGAGAAGTTCCTGCGCCTTATTTAATAAAGGAAAAGGAAGGCTGGATACATAACTGTCTTCGATCAGGAGTTTGGCCGCCAATTCCAGGCGTTGTAACCCGCAGCCGTCGTCTTGGTTCAAGGCCTGTTCGATTTCTTCCGGCGAATGGCCCAGCAAAAAAGCCGAATCCGTCTTCAATGCCGTGAAAGCCTGTTCGATCAGGTCCGGATTCTTATCCAGATCTTTCCCGCTCTTCCGATTGAACACAAGCCGGGCAAGCGCCTTGCCCAACTCTTCAATCTGTACCATGATAAAATCTCTTTTCAGCATACTTATTCATTTTCTACTGTAATACTAACGATACGGATATCTTTCAGCGGACGGTCATACTTATCTGTCTTCTGGGCAGCAATCTGATCCAATACTTCAAACCCTTCTGTCAGCTCGCCGAAAATCGTATAAATACCATCCAGATGATGGCAGCCGCCTACTGTCGTATAGGCTTTTCTCTGTTCGTCGGTAAATACCAGATGACCGGGTGTTGCCAGAATCATCGAGTCGATTTTGGCATTAATCGCCGCAACCCGCTTATTATATTCGCGCGGATTATCCATCTTAAGCATCTGCAACTGTACTTTTACCGGACGATAATATAAATCGAGTGCTTTCTTTCGGATTGCATAATTCTTTACTTTTTCCAAGGTATCCAATTCACCGCTTCGGTAAACCTTTCCTTCCACAATAAAGAACTGCGACATATCCGATTTCTTTTCCGGATTCACGTCATCATTCTGCCGCGGAGCCGCCAGTGCACCTTTCTTATGAAAATATTCCGGACGAAGTTCCGGCAAGATCTCGGCATCTTTATCACCGAAACCAACCCGTGCTCCCGGAGAAGCGTTTCGGGAATCAGGCGCACCGCCTTGTATCATGAAATCTTTAATCACCCGCGTAAAAAGTGTTCCGTTATATTCTCCTTTTTGAGCCCGTTCGATGAACGTTTTCACATGGTTCGGAACATTGTCGTACAACTTGGCTTTCATCACTCCTACATTGGTTGTAATCGTAACAACCGGTTCATTGGCTTTCAACGGGCAGGCAAAAACTCCCGCCAGACTGAAGATTAATAAAAAGATAAGGTGTTTCATTTTTTATGTTTTATCGGGTGAAGTTAAGACTTTATGTTGTTGAAACAAAAAAATAGTATTACCTTTGCTCACTTATTAGAGGAATTTAAGTTTTTTAATGGTATTAGTATGAATTGGATTAATGATTTGATATGGGGCCAAGGAGTTGGGCATTCCATTCTGTTGTTATCTTTTGTGATTGCAGCGGGTATCCAATTGGGGAAAATAAAGGTTTTCGGAGTATCCCTGGGTATCACGCTTGTGTTGTTTGTTGGGATTATCATGGGACATTTCGGAATAACCATTAATCCGCACGTAATTCATTATTTCAAAGAGTTTGGTCTGATCTTGTTCGTGTATTCAGTCGGAATGCAAGTAGGACCGGGTTTCTTTTCTTCTTTTAAGGAAGGTGGTGTCACCTTAAACATGCTGGCCGGAGGAATCGTCTTATTAGGAGTGGCCACAGCTTTGGTGATACACTTCATCACAGGAATCCCTATTCCGACAATGGTCGGTATTTTATCGGGAGCCGTTACCAATACGCCGGGATTAGGTGCTGCCCAGCAGGCTTACTCTGATATGTATGGAGTGAGTGAGAACTCTATTCCGCTGGGATATGCCGTTGCTTATCCGCTGGGTGTTGTTGGTATCATTCTGTCTATTATTGTTATCCGTTACATCTTCCGGATTTCTTTCCAGAAAGAAAACGAACAGCTCGAACAAGCCGAGACTTCACACACCAACGGAGCTATTCCGATTTCACTGGTTGTAAAGAATCCGGCCATCTTCAATAAGACAGTAGCTGAAATCTCTTCTTTACTCGAACATACCGACTTCGTTATTTCCCGAATCTGGAGAGACAGCGATAAGCAAATCGACATCGCTTCGGCCAATACGGTATTACACGAGAACGATAAGATCTTCGTGATTACGACAGAACAAGATGCGGAAAAGATCAAGATCTTCATCGGTGAAGCCATCGACATGGAGCGTAAGCAGTGGATCCGTATGGAAAGCCAGTTTGTCAACCGCCGTATCCTGATCACAAAACCGGAACTGAACGGAAAACGTTTAGGAGACTTGAAATTGCGTAAACTATACGGTATCAACATTACCCGAATCAACCGTGCCGGTGTTGACTTGGTTGCGAAACCGAATTTAAGTCTGCAAGTCGGTGACCGCGTTAATGTAGTAGGTACTGAAACAGCCGTATCAAATGTAGAGAAAGTATTGGGTAACTCTATGAAGCGCCTGAATGAGCCGAATCTGATCACCATCTTCGTTGGTATTGCATTAGGTATTATCTTAGGAAGTATTCCATTTACCTTCCCGGGTATTCCTCAACCAGTGAAGTTAGGTCTTGCCGGAGGTCCGCTGATTGTAGCGATCCTGATCAGCCGTTTTGGTTATCACTACAAGCTGATTACCTATACAACACAAAGTGCCAACCTGATGCTTCGGGAAGTAGGTATCGCGATGTTCCTGGCCTGCGTTGGTTTAAGTGCCGGTGAAGGCTTCGTCGATACGATTGTCAACGATGGCGGTGTTGCGTGGATTGGCTACGGTTTCATCATAACTGTTGTTCCGTTGCTGATCATTGGTTGTGTTGCCCGTTATTTCTTCAAGATCAATTACTTCACATTAATGGGATTAATTGCCGGAAGTACAACTGACCCGCCAGCATTGGCTTATTCAAATGCAACAGCCGGAAACGATGCTCCGTCAGTAGGTTATGCAACTGTTTATCCGTTAACCATGTTCTTACGTGTATTGACGGCTCAATTAATGATTCTATTCTTCGCCTAATTTCTCATTATTTTAATTTATACGGCGGACATTTCGAAGGGAAACCAAACGGAATGTCCGCCTTTTTTATCATTGAGAGGCCTTTCCAAAGGTTTTGCAAGCCGTTCTTTTTTCTCTCTGGACCTTTTCCGGAATATCGGGGCACAATCTCAATAAGGTATATAAAAAACTACTATCACTGTCTTTGATACTTCGCAGTGATAGTAGCCTGATTGAATGATAGAATATTTAGTAAATAGGAGGAATCCGATTATTCCCACTCGATTGTTGCAGGTGGTTTTGAGCTGATGTCATACACTACGCGGTTGACTCCTTTTACTTTATTGATGATCTCGTTAGAAACCTTGGCCAGGAATTCGTATGGCAAATGAGCCCAGTCTGCCGTCATGGCATCCGACGAAGTAACTGCTCGCAAGGCAACTGTATTTTCATACGTACGTTCGTCACCCATCACACCAACCGACTGGATAGGCAACAAGATTGCTCCTGCCTGCCAGATCTTGTCATACAAGCCCCATTCACGCATCAATGACATATAAATATCATCTGCCTCTTGCAGGACGCGTACTTTCTCAGGTGTAATATCACCCAAAATACGAATACCTAAACCAGGACCTGGGAACGGATGACGCTTGATCAGATGTTCCTGCATACCTAATTCGATACCAACCCGGCGAACCTCATCCTTAAACAACAGACGCAAAGGTTCTACCAATTTCAGGTCCATGTTCTTAGGCAGACCACCTACATTGTGATGGCTCTTGATTGTTGTTCCGGTGATAGACAAGGACTCGATCACATCCGGATAAATGGTACCCTGTCCTAACCATTTGATATCTTTCAGCTTGCGTGCTTCTTCATTGAAGACATCGATGAAGCCCTTACCAATGATCTTACGTTTCTTTTCCGGCTCAGTAACGCCTGCCAGCTCACGATAGAATTTGTCCTTTGCATTGACACCGATCACGTTCAATCCCAGATGTTCATAATCGCGCAATACGTTTTCGAATTCATTCTTTCGCAGCAAACCATGATCGACAAAAATACAAGTCAGGTTTTTACCGATCGCCTTATTCAACAATACTGCTGTAACAGAAGAATCAACACCACCCGACAAAGCCAGGATGACTTTATCATTACCCAACTTCTTCTTCAGCTCGGCAACAGTCGATTCAATGAAGGAAGCCGGAGTCCAGTCCTTGGCACAACCACAAATATTCAGGAAGTTGTCCAATAACTTCGTACCATCAGTCGTATGGAATACTTCCGGATGGAATTGTACGCCCCAGGTCTTTTCACCTTCAATATGATATGCTGCGTTTTGTACATCATTTGTACTGGCAATAATCTTGAAGTTGTCGGGCAACTGGGTAATTGTATCGCCGTGCGACATCCAAATTTGTGAACCCGGCTCAATACCTTTGAACAAAGGATCTTGAGGATCAATAGAAGTCAGGTTGGCCCGACCATATTCACGTGAATTGGCTGGCTCCACTTTTCCGCCAGACGAATAGGCTATAAATTGCGCGCCATAACAAATACCCAATACCGGATATTTGCCACGTATTTGGCTGAGATCAATTTTAAAGGCACTTTCATCGTAAACAGAATAAGGACTTCCCGAAAGGATCACTCCTTTTACATCTGTCGCATCATGCGGAAACTTGTTGTACGGAACGATTTCGCAGTACATATTCAACTCTCTGACACGTCGGCCTATGAGCTGCGTAGTCTGCGAACCGAAATCAAGAATAATAAGTCTTTCGTGCATGCGATTATCTTTATTAGATTGTTTGTGCAAAGGTAATAAATATTGCCGGATTAAACAGAACGACAGGCCTATTTCTTCCCTTCCTGAATAGAAAAAGAATATAGTATAATGAAATCGGAAGAAATTACCGGTTGGCTTCTGACTTTTCCTCCTATTTTTGCAGGAAAGATATTAACTAAACTACAGAATGATGATGATACAAATTAAACCATTCTTACTGGCTGGTATTTCCAGTTTGTTTTCGGTGTTCTCACTGACGGCACAATCGTCGCCCGAAGAAGTTCATGTACTGCAGAAACAAATTCTGAATGAAGGCTTAATGACGCAAGTGGACCAAATGGCTCGCCAAGTTGCTTCCGGTGGATTTAATGCTGGCGACGGATATGGCGAAGTCTGGATACGCGACTATAATACTTTTATCGAACTGGCCATGGAAGTCATGCCCGACGAAGCCATCCGTTCCAATCTGAATGCTTTCTTTCACTTCCAAGGAAAAACCGGGGATATTGTAGATGGTTTCCTGGATATCAAGAAAGCGGAAATAGGAAAAGAAGGTGGATATAAATATCGCCTGTCGGAAACGGAGCCTCGCTTTGCGGCACACAAGAACACCGTGGAAACGGATCAGGAGGCTTCGTTGATCCAGGCTATTTATAAATATGTAAGGCGGAGTGGCAACACGGCCTATCTGCAGACAAAGATTGAAGGTAAAACGGTCCTCGAACGGATGGAATGGGCGTTGGAATATCTCCTCAACGAGAAGTATAACAAGCAATACGGATTGTTGATCGGTGCGACAACAGCCGACTGGGGCGATGTGCAGCCGGAACATCCGTGGGGCGTCGAGATCGACAAGGATACCCATTTTTCCATCGATATTTACGACAACGCCATGATGGTCTTGGCGCTGAACAATTACCTGGAACTGGAAAGCAATACAGCCAAACAACAGAAGTGGACACAGGTGCGCGACGAGTTGAAGAAGAATATCCGCACACACTTGTGGGACGAAAAGAACCGCAAGTTCATTCCGCATATCTATCTTGACGGCTCTCCTTTCCCGGACAGTTTCGATGAGAATCAGATCTATTATCATGGTGGAACCACTATTGCCATCTTGGCTGGCCTGCTCTCGAAAGAGGAAATCAAGGAAGCCAACCAGAAGATGCTGGAGAATATGAAGGCTGCACATGCACAGACCATCGGTCTGACGATGTATCCGACTTATCCGGCTGGCTCATTCAAGAATGTAGGCATGTATCCGTATGGCTATCAGAACGGAGGCGACTGGACCTGGTTTGGCGGACGAATGATCCAGGCACTGATAGAGAATGGTTTTATCCGGGAAGCTTACACTGAAATCTTACCAATGTTGCGGCGCATTGTCAGTAACCAAGGTTTCTATGAATGGTACACGCCGGGTGGCGAACCTAAAGGTTCCGGCACATTCCGGGGCGAGGCTGGTGTCTTGTTTACTGCCATGAACATGTTGAAAGAATGGGCAGAGAACCAACAGGTGCAGTCTTTAGACCAAGCGAAAGGCAGCATGGTCCTATTCACGTTCGGGCAATCGAATTCGGCTAATCACGGACAGGGTTTGTATCAGCCTGCCAAGACGGTCTATAATTACTACGACGGCAAATTATACCGGGCTGCCGATCCGCTGATCGGGGCGACAGGCGAAGGCGGCAGTGTCTGGACCCGACTGGGCGACAAGCTGATCGAAGCCGGAATGACGGAAAAGGTGACAATCGTCCCGATTGGTGTGGGCGGTGTCCGCATCGGAGCGTGGGCTAAAGGTGGCGAATTGCACGAGCTGCTAATCCGTACCGTTGAACAAATGAAGAAAGACCAGATCGAACCAGATTACATCTTGTGGCACCAAGGCGAAACCGACAATATCCTGAATACGCCGAAAGCTGATTATATCCGCATGTTCGAGACAATCCGCGAAGTGTTCCGCTCACGAGGCATCAAGGCGCCGATCGTCATCGCACAGGCCAGCTATCATCCGAATTGCCTGGAAGAAGACAACGGCAACAGTGCCGAAATTCGGGCGGCACAAAAGGCATTGGCCGACCAGTATCCGGATATTTACTTAGGACCGGACACCGACCAGTTGAATCAGCTTTGGCAACGGGCCGATGGCATCCATTTCTCTACCAAAGGGCAGGACCTGCATGCAACCATGTGGAAGGAAAGCCTGAAGCAAGTGAAATAAGGAGGATTTGATTTCCCCGACTGAAAAGGAGATATCTTCGAAGAGTAAGGTGTCTCCTTTTTCATTTTAAGTCCCGACGCTGACGATTGAATCAGCATTTATGGTAAATTTGCCGGAAAAAGAAAAGACGATGATGGAACTATCAAATAAATGGGTGAATACACTGCATGCCTGGGGCATTCATGGCATCATGCTACAAATAGTAACAATAGCAGCAATCCTGGTGATTGCGTTTATACTCGATTATGTCTGTCGCCGGGGAATTATCCCGATGATCCGGAAAGTGGTTCGCAAGACCAAGATTGAATGGGATGATTATCTACTGAACGACAAGGTGCTCGACAATACCTGTCACCTGATTCCGCCGATCGTCATTTACATGTTGCTTCCCCTCGCCTTTCCGCCGCAGTCGCCATTATTATCTTATCTGCTGATGTTCTCGCAGATCTATATTGTGGTGGTCACAGTGCGGCTGATCAATGCGGTCATTTCTTCGCTTTATGAATTGTCGAACCGAAGCGACAAACTGAAAGACCGTCCGCTGAAAGGGGTTTATCAGATGATGAAAATGGTTGTGATCGGAGTCGGCGCTATCATCATCTTCAGCTTGTTGCTGGATAAAGATCCTAGCCGTCTGCTCACCGGCCTGGGTGCCTCGGCGGCTATCCTGATGTTGGTGTTTAAAGACACGATCATGGGTCTGGTGGCCGGTGTGCAACTAAGTGCCTACGATATGCTTCGTCCGGGCGACTGGATATCCATGCCGAAGTATGGAGCTGACGGCATCGTGCAGGAAGTCACCCTGAATACAGTCAAGGTGCAAAACTGGGATAATACGATAACAACGATTCCGCCATACGCCTTGGTCAGCGATTCCTTCCAGAACTGGCGGGGCATGCGCGAAAGCGGTGGCCGGCGCATCAAACGGTCGCTTCACATTGATATGAACTCGATCCGCTTTTGTACTGCCGACGAAATGGATTATTTCGCCGCACAGGGTTGGATTAGCGAAGCGGAAAAAGCCGGTGGCCAAATCGTCAATCTCCATGTTTTCTGCCATTACATCGAGCGATACTTGCGGAGCTTGCAGGAAGTGAATACCGGAATGACACTGATGGTCCGTCAGTTGCAGCCCCTGCCCGAAGGACTGCCAGTCGAACTGTACTTCTTCACGACACACAAGGACTGGATTCCCTACGAACGTCTGCAAGCCAAGGTATTCGAACACCTGTTTGCCATCATCGGCACCTTCGGATTACGGGTTTATCAAAAGCCTTCCAGCCTGGATTTGGAACGCATGAACCGGAGTATCTGAGGTTTTCGTCTTAAAAATATATAAATACGGAGAGGGCTTTCCTTCATAACTAAATTAATACTACTTTTGCGTGTTTATTTTTAGGAACTTTAAGAGTATGGATTCAGAAAAGAAAGAGACGAAAGAGATAAATAAAATGTCAATGCTGATCTTGGCAGTTATTATTCTGATTTTGGTGATAGCAGGAGCTGCTTATTATATATTCCATCAGCAACAGCAAATGGAAGAAATGACTCAGTCGTTCGACTTGGAAAAGGAAATGATGGCCGACGACTTGAATGAGCTCTCCCTGCAATACGAAGGATATAAATTCAGTGTCAGCAATGACTCTCTGGTCGCTTTGCTGACAACCGAGCAAGCCAAGGTACAACGCCTGATGGAAGAGTTGCGTACCGTCAAATCAACCAATGCCAAAGAAATTGCCCGCCTGAAGAAAGAGTTGGCTACTTTGCGGAAGATCATGCGCAACTATGTGATCCAGATCGACTCACTGAACCGGGCGAACGAACAGCTGAAGGTGGAAAAGAACGAAGCAGTCAAGAAATATCGTCAGGCTTCTACAACGGCAGCCAGCCTGAAACGGGAAAAAGAGAAGCTGACCGAACGGGTAACGTTGGCCAGCAAACTTGATGCAACGAGTATTTCGGTCACACCGGTCAATTCGCGCGGCAAACTGGCCAAACGGATCAAGAAGATGGAACAGTTTGTCATCAACTTCAAGATCGCCAAGAATGTGACGGCTCCGGTCGGCGAAAAAGTCGTTTATGTCCGCATCATGAAACCCGACGATGACATCCTGGTGAAAAGCCGGGGCGATGTCTTCACGTTCGAAGGCAAAGACATCAATTATTCGATCAAGAAAATGATCGAATACGAAGGCGAAGAAGTTCCGGTAACGATGTACTGGAACATCGAAGAGTTCCTCTCTCCGGGTACTTATCGGGTGGATATCTTTGCCGACGGCAATCTGATTGGTCAACGTTCTTTCACGCTCGAAGAATAACGGATGAATCCGGAGAAGCCTTTTACGCGTTTGCTGGCGGATTTACCTGAGGCCCTGGCTCAAGACGATGTTTTTGTGAATGAGTTGAAGAGTCATGCCCGTGTCATCACGCTCAAGAAGGGCGATTTATTGCTCCACACCGGCGAAGTCTGCCAAAACGCTTATTTCATCAACAAAGGACTTTTCGTCAATATCTTCATGACAGACAAGGGGAAGGAATGTGTCACCGGTTTCTCTTCCGACGATCAGTATCCTTTCCTTTCCGAAATCAGTTATATTACCCAGACACCTTCCAGCTTCGAGATCAAGGCGCTCGAAGACAGTGAGCTGCTGTGTTTCTCGCGTGTCTCGATCGAAAACCTGTCTCTTCGCTATCCGCTTTTCGCGTCTTATTACCAGCGTGCGATGCTGGTCATCATCTCCAAACTCTATATGATGTTCGCCATCCTGCAATCTTATACAGCCGAAGAGTTTATCAAATACTTGTACGAGCACTACAAATGGATCATCAACCGTGTTCCGGATAAATACATCGCGCTCTACATGGGCATCAGCACATCCTGGTATTGCAAGCTGAAACGCCGCATCTTCAGTCTTTAGAGAAAGAGTATCTATATTATACAATAAGCGCCGGCTTGTTGTGCTCGTGCACTGACAGCCGGCGCTTATTGGCATTTCTATCAGGGATTCCAACCTTTCGGCAGTTATTCAAAGCTGGATTTCTTCCAGGTGAAGACTTTCGGTGTATCTTTCAGGAAGGGTTTCAGCTTCTTCTGGGTTTCCTTATCCAGATACTCCGGCATCGTGTACGTCTGCGTCAGGGTATAATCGTCCGGACTCAGTTGGAAACGGAACAGATCCATGTCCAAGCGGGATGTCGATTCGATATAAGTGACCGACGACTTGTCGGCATCTTCCCGGATAAACCAGTCGGCTGCAACGGGAGTCAGCATATCAGTCGCATCCAGCGGTTTCCAGTCGGGTGAAAAGAACGACACGCGGCTATCGGCCACCGGCCCTTTCACCGTCACTACCTGGCAGATCACAAACGTGTTATTGACCAGCGGCAAGAGCTTCATCTCGATCGTGGTCCGTTCCGTCGATTGCAACAACAAGTAGTTATCGGTCAGTTTTTCCAATGTCGAATATCCGTTCATGTTGTTCTTCAACCGCGCTTTCTCGTTAGAGCGATACAAATCCACCAGATCTTTCCGCCAGGCATCTTCCAGCTGCGGAACATATTCGTCGGGCATCGCGATAAACACCGCTGCCATATCCTGCGCCTTCAACGGCAACACACTCATCACCAGCAGGCATAATAATACGATTCGTTTCATACGTTCTTCTATCTTTATCATCTTGTTCCCAAATATAAGAATATCATACCTATCAAAACCAACAGCAGGTCGATTGCCTTGTTCTTCAGATTCTTTTCATGGAAGAACAAAGCTCCGGCCGCAAAGGTAACCAAAACATTACTTCGACGGATCATCGAGACGATCGAAATCATCGAATCCGGATCACTCAGGGCATAAAAATACACCCAGTCGGCTATGCAAAGGAAGACGGATATGAAGATAATATTCCACCGCCAGGTAAAAGGCGTGGTGTGTTTCCGCCGCGGATACCACAGGAAAAGCAGGATCGCCAGCATGATGGCACACTGATAGACGTTAAACCACACCTGCACGGTCATCACGTCCAGACTGCCCATCAGGTATTTGTCGTACAAACCGCTCAATGCGCCCAGCATTACCGACAGGACGGTAAAATAAATCCACTTGTTGTGGGTGAAGCGGATACCTTCTTTCTTTCCCGAGACCGAGAGCAGATAAAACGAGGCGACTGCAAAGGCCACACCGATCCACTGATACAGATTCAGCCGCTCACCGAAGATCACCAGCGCGCCCACCAGTGTCAGTACCGGCTGCGTCGCCTTGATTGGTCCGGACAAGGTCAGCGGCAGATGCTTCAGGGCAAAATAGCCGAAGATCCACGAGGAAAGGACTATCACGGCCTTGATGAATACGGCGACATGGGTTTCAAACGACACGCGGGGCACATAGAGTAGCGAGCCGTCCAACACATCTGTCGTATAGGAAAGCACAATAAAGGGCAGGAATATCAGACTGCTGAACAGCGTATTGAAGAACAATACCGGAATCACTGCATTCCCGTTGAGCGACATCTTCTTGTTCACCTCGTAACAGCCCAGCAGGAAAGCAGACAGAAAAGCATAAAGAACCCACATATTTCTTGAGTTTTTGTTTGGTTATACTTCGAATAATCGGTCGGGATAAGTCACATTCACCAGATACAGGGCATGTCCCGGAGCCGATGTGCCGGCTTTACCCCGGTCTTTGGCTTCGATCACCTGGCGGAAACCTTCAACCGGCATCTTGCCGCGCCCTACTTCCAGCAGGGTTCCCACAATGGCACGCACCATATTCCGCAAGAAACGGTCGGCCCGGATCGTGAAGACCCACAAATCGCCTTCCTGCTTCCAGCCGGCCTCATAAATACGGCAATTGTTGGTCTTGACATCGGTGTGCAGCTTGCTGAAGCTGGTAAAATCCACATAGTCGAACAGCACCCGGCAAGCCTCGTTCATACGGTCGAAGTCCAGTTTCCCCAGATAACGGTACACCAAGTCATAGCGGAAAGGGTCTTTCTGCATCGTCAGGTAATACTGATACGTTCGGGAAGTGGCATCAAAACGGGCATGTGCCTCAGGAATCACCGGCACAATCCGATAAATCACAATGTCTTTCGGCAACAGGCGATTCAACTTGTCTGCCAGAAAAGCCGGGTCAGGCAAGGTTTCTGCCCAGTCAAAATGGGCCACCATCAGACGGGCATGCACGCCGGCATCCGTCCGTCCGGCACCCACAATCGAAACCGGCTGTCTGAGGATGGTCGAAAGTGCTTCTTCAATACATTGCTGTACGGTCATGCCGTTCGGCTGTATCTGCCATCCGCAAAAGGATTTGCCGTTATATCCTAAATAAATAAAGTATCTCTTCACAGGCATAAGTCTATTTAGTACGAAATACGTTCCAAAGGATCCTATTTTCAAGGCAAAGGTACAAAGAAATCCGGCTATGACCTTGTACATCCCACTGAAATACCTATTTTTGTAAAAAATAAACCTTCATAACATCTTAACAAATTGCACAATTATGTTTGAATCTTTATTGCAGACTTCCTATTTCGCCTTGTTCCTGATCATCTCGCTCGGATTTATCCTGGGACGGATCAAGATCAAAGGCCTTTCGCTCGATGTATCAGCCGTTATCTTCATCGCTTTGCTGTTCGGGCACTTCGGAGTAACCATTCCCAAAGCATTAGGTGACATCGGTCTGGTGCTTTTCATCTTCACCATCGGAATCCAGGCGGGTTCGGGTTTCTTCGATTCTTTCCGTTCGAAAGGGGAAACACTCATCATCCTGGCGCTGCTCATCGTCGGTTCGGCCAGCATCACCGGGATCATCTTCAAATATGCCCTGGGCATTGATACGCCCAGCATCGTGGGCCTGATAGCCGGAGGAATGACCAGCACACCCGGACTGGCAGCAGCCGATTCGATGGCCGACAGCTCGGCTTCCAGCATTGCCTACGCTACGGTCTATCCCATTGCCATGGTCTTCCTGATCTTGTTCATCCAGTTCATTGCAGGGGTTATCTAAAAGAACAAAAAGAATAACTTACAAAATATAAAATATATGGCTAAAAAGAAACAGAAAAAACAACAAGCAACACCTGCTTTTTCACCCAATAAATATATCAAAGAAAAAGGACGTTCTTTGCCCATCGTGGCTTGCTGGGTACAAGAAGATTGGGAAAAGGCAGGTTTGACCTACGTATTAGTTGTTCACCAGCACAAAACCGGAAATTATACCGTCGGAGCTTTTCTGGTAGATACCTATTGCCTCGGTGTAAAAGACTCGTTTTTCCGTTTTCACATAGATGAACAGGAATACAAAATGTTACTAGAAAAAATAGGAAATCTCTTTCCTCTAAAAAAGATTTCTTACGTGGAAGCACACAACTTGATTTATGGAGCGATCGCATTTGCAGAAGAGGCTGGTATCAGTCCGCACAAATCGTTTGCCGTCACCCAATATCTGCTGGAAGAAGACACGGAAGATATTCCGCTGCTTGATATGCCTTTCGGACAAGACGGAAAGTATTATTTATGTGCCAACAGTATGTTGGAGTTAAACACCTACTTACCAATTTTGGAACAGAATTTATCTCCCGATGAGTTCAAATATGATCTGATGGACGAGGATGAAGAGGATGAAGAAATGGAAGAGAAAGAGGATTTCGATCCTGAAGTTTGGAATAACATGCTCGACAGACTCGAAAAAATGAACAATCTCCCAGATGAAAAATATTCCTATCAACACGGGGCATATCCAACGACCTTACAAGTAAAACACCAACAGTTGGTCCATCTCTTCTATGACCCGAAATATGCTTATGGATTTCCTGATGAGATAGTGCAAGAAATCCTCAACCTGCCGCACGAAGAATTAAGGCACGACATCGAACAAATCTGTTTGTATGAAACAGGTTGTACATGTGATACCATCACGGACGAAATGTGGAACCAAGATTATCATTCCGCATTAATACACAGTCTGTTCTTCTTGGGCGAATTGAAAAATCCGGACAGTCTTCCAGTCGTGTTAGAAATGCTCAAACAAAATGATGCATACCTGGAATACCATTTCGGCGATTTGGGTACTGAATGTTTCCCGCTAACTATCTATTTTTTAGGGCGTGAACATCTGGAAGAACTTTATGACTATATGCAAACACCGGGATTGGATATGTATGCCCGCACCTATGTGGCAACAGCCGTGAAGCTAATTGCCATACACGAACCCGAACGCCGTCCGGAAGTGATCGACTGGTTTCATCGGTTGCTACAGTTCTACCTGCCCAACTTGGCTTCTTGCTATTGTTGCAGTGGTGTTCTGATTTCGATGATCACAGCCGAACTGTTGGATATTCGGGCCATCGAACTGCTTCCTGACTTGAAAGCGCTATACGACACTGACTTGGTTGATACCTTGAGTTGTGGAAATTATACAAGAATAGAGCAATGCATGACAGAATCTTCGCGTCCCCGTCCAAGATTGAATGAAAATCTCTATGACATCTTCGGGCGGTATCACCGGCTGAATAGATTCAAACAAAATATGAAATCTTCATCCTAAAGAATTGATTGATACCTAAAACATAGCTCGTCACATAAAACGTGGCGAGCTATACTTATTCTTATCCCAATACAAGCCTCCCTTATTTATACAACACCATCTTGCGGCATCGTCCTTGCCGATAGGAAAGATGCAGAAAGCGTTTCCGCCGATAGACAATCGCCTGATCAAAAGGCAAGCCGCTGTCGAGCAAGACTTGCAACAGGTGTTCCGGGCCTGATGCACAGTAACAATCGGCGGCTTCACCCTTGGTATGCTGACTGGTGGGAACGCCGCCCACCAAACGGTTTACTTCCTGATT
>CDZI01057503.1_pt1 | contig 25387 bp, 14 predicted proteins | sample 554811 | NCBI WGS metagenome assembly CDZI01 (sample SAMEA3182110, study PRJEB8094) | gut metagenome | biome: human; feature: gut; material: Stool; isolation source: human stools | place: Canada | collected 2013-04-23
GAAAGAGAGAGCCGAAATATTGTTCCGTGAGTTTCCTGCCATCAAGACGGCATTTACGCTTACTCATTCGCTTAGAATGATTTTCTCACAAAGGTGTTCCAAGGAACAGGGCGCTTTGAGTTTACGCTCATGGTACAGTAAGGTTGCAGAGTTCGGCAACAAGGCTTTCAATGACATTGCGGCAGCTATGTACGATAGAGAAGATGAAATCCTTAACTATTTTGTCTTTCGCTCTACCAATGCTTCGGCAGAATCTTTCAATGCGAAAGTCAAGCATTTCAGAGCACAACTTCGGGGCATCATTGACAAGAAATTCTTTCTCTTCAGACTAACAAGATTGTATGCTTAATCCACACACTTTTTCAGGTGAGCCCACCTTGTTCAGTTATTTGACGAATATCACGTGCAAAAGCTGATTCAGGAGAACTACTGTATCGACCTGTCAAAACAGACAAGACATACCATTTCTGTACAATTCTTTTTCTTTCTGCAACAGGCACATTAGATTCTTGCAGCAACAAATGTATTGTATAAGCAAAGTCCAGTGCCATATTTGAAGTAACCATTTTGTTGGATATGAATCCAGCAGACTTAATGGCAATCATAAATTGCGTAAAGTTGTGCTGACTTATGACGTTCAATACTCCCTCATACATTTTATTGAAAGTATCTTCAACAATTTCTTCCTTGAATTCACGTGTCTCAAAATCTCGACCTGTAAGAAGTTGAACCAAATTGGCAAGTTTGGCTCTTTTCAATTTGTGCATAAAAGCAACACGTATAACATCGTCACATCCTGGATCATATACCGTTTCCTTGTCATCTGCAAGCCATGAAAGTTTTTGCAGATATGGGGTAGATGCGAAATCTTTATCGTTATTTTTGATGTACTCATAATATGTCGGAACAACAGCCAAATGGCTGAAATAGTCAACAATCTTACGGAGAGTATTACCTCCATGTTGTTCATCTGCTGCCATTTTTGACATGACAAAATCTCCCTGACTCAAAGGAGTTCCCTTCGAGTTAATACGGATAAATATATCTGTAACTACATCTATATCAAGTTTCTCAGAAAGCTCAATAACGCCAATTTGAGTTGTTTCTACACTCTTTAGTTGATCCAGAACTTGCTGTAAGTCATTGCCGGACATTTCTGGATTTTCCTCTATGTACTTTGGAATGAATGTCCATGAAGAGAATTTTGTACTGAATATTTCTGATATATCAGGAATCCAATTCTTACTCTTGATATGAGCAGGTGTTTGAACAGCAAACATTTCTGCCTCACTGTCTCCGTTGGAATACTCTAAAGCCGCAAAAGGATTAAACGCAATCTTAACACGGCTTTCTTTGAATTCGTTATTAAACACTTTTTGTGCAGCAATAGCTGTCATTAGTGCTGTTATACGTTGCTGGCCGTCTATGATCACTTTCTTACCAGAAGAAATAGTTCCGTCCTTTAATTTTACATTAGGATTCTTCCACAGAATTATATATCCAGTAGAATAGCCCTTATAGAGTGAATCTATAAGGTCCCTAACTTGGCTATTTTTCCAGACAAACGGTCTTTGTATTTCTGGAATTGCTATATCTTTTGCTTCTATCAACCCCAACAAACCTTTGATGGTGATAGATGTGTTATGAAATTTCTCGCTGCTCATATCTTAACAGTTTTCTATTGCTATATCAAATTTAATATCCTTATTACGATAGAGATAAATCTTTGTATCGTAGGTTATTGTCTCTACTTCAAATCGTTCGCCATTTGGCTGACGGGCAATGTTCCACTCGTTAATGAAACCTCCATCTGGATAGATTGAGAGCTTCTTGTTACCACAAGTTATTGACAATACTCGCCAATGGGTGAGGGTACGCTTAGGAACGGAAACGACAGTGAGTAAATGACCTTCTATGTTCTGATCATATTTGAGGTCATCTATCCATGCATTTGTGAAGTTCGTCAACCATTTGTCACGCACTTCAGAAGATGGCATGTTGGTGCATATCTTGTTGGCATTGCCCTTGTCATCTCTGTAGGCTTCAACCTTAAACTCGATGTCGAAGTTTGAACCAATCTGTTTCACTATGTGCCAGACAGTCTGTATGGTAATCATCATACCCATGATACTCTTCAGATGTTCGTCCTGATAGCTTATCTTCAAACTACCACCGTTCTGCTTAGCATAGGAAATGAACTCATCAATGAGACCATTCGATTTTGTCTGGAGAATTTCACCCAACTGATAGGTATGAATCTCCTTGAACTCATCACCAGCCAGTTTCAACAGCATAGCAGATGGTTTATAAGACAAGTCCATAGACTTAGCAGAAGCAACAGGATTATCCGTGCGAACAAAGAACATAGTGTCGTTGCCCCATTGCGCATTCAGTTGTGCATTTTCCTTATTGCTCATAAAGTAAAGGCTGCCATCTATGTAAGCAATAGGGTAGAGGCCTTTGCTTACCAAAGGATTCTTCATCTTCTTGACATCGCTACCTTTAGCCCATGCTTTTATCTCACGGCACATTGCCACAACAGGTTCCACTATTGCTGTCTGTTCCGATTCCATCAGACAGAAAGTCGTAGTCTGGCTCTTTATCACAAAACGATTCATGAACTGTGGTTGCCATCCGTTTTCTCTATCCTCATAATCCCATTCGGCATAGTCATTGTCAGCAAACAGAACCAGTTCTTGATGGGATGCTGCAAATGCCTTCTCCAAATCGTATAATGTGGTCTGTGATGGCGAAGTACCAGGGAATGCATCCTTGATGTTTTGAGGAACGGTATCACCGACTTCTTCCTCTTCTTCTATCCAAGCCAAAGCTGCATCTACATCAACGAACTTGGCATATCTGAGTGTAAACTTGTCGAGGAGCATATCCTTGGATTTCTTCTCACGAGCTTCCATTAGGAGTTTCTTCGTTGCCTTGATAACATCCTTCATTACCTGAATGTTAGCCATTTGGTTAGCATAGCCAGCTCCTCCTGGATTACAGTCGAAGATACAGAGATGACCGTTTGGCATGATGGCGAAGTCAACGGCTCCACGTTCTTTGCCCAGAATGTCCACCAAGGTCTGAGTGAAGGCTATACCCAATGTAAAGAGCAGGTTCTCCTCCTCATCACGGTTAGACATCCATTTGTTCTTTCCCTTATGGCGAATACGAATCTCGCTATAGTCGGTTTGTATTGTATCGCCAATAATCACATTGCGCTTCACCTTTGTTGTATCATGTGAGCAACCGCAAGCCTTGCGCATTTCCTTACCGGTGATTGCGAAATGGAATTTTGGCTTCTCAGGCTTTCCTTCCTTCTTTTCAGGCTTTATATTGTTAAACTCATACGGGAACTTCAATGGTTCATCCTTGTCTGCTACATCTTCTTCCAATACTGTACGTCCACATTTAGGACAGAAGCAATATCCATATCCCTTACCTTCGTTGTAATAGAGAATCTTGGCATTGCCTGAATCACTATTAGGGCGAACAGAGAAAAGATGAGGTTCCGTCACATTGTTTGCCCAGTCGTCAGCATCAATCAGCTGAGCACTAACTCGTGTATAGACATTACTGTCCATGATTCGGGTCTTGTCCTCATTCATATCTGGCATGAAACCAACTGGCTGAATCAGTTCCAGCCCATAGTTATCATTCACAGTCCATTTGATCTGATTACTGAGCGTAGAATCATTAATCACCGTCTTGTCACTGTTTCGATAGATGGTCTTGTATGTTTTGTGGTTGTCATCATACATGTTGGTGATTTCTATACCACGAACGATATATACTACACCATCCACAGCCACGCTGTTGCCTGGCGCATACTGGGCGATGGCATCACGCAATGAGTAGGATGGATTGGATGATGTCATAGGAGTAAAGAAGTCTTTCTTGCCATTGCTGTTCAAATCGAGCGTGAGTACGTTGACCGGCATATTGGCATTCGGAGTGAAACGACTGGTTGCCCAGAAGTTCAACAATCGCTTATACAACACCTCTATATACTGCATTTTCAGCTTGATGCGGAATTTGTCCGTGATAGGGCCACCTCCCGAGAATGCAGTCTTGTAGTCTATCAGTTTGTTGCGCAGTTCAGAGTAGCAACGCTCGTTGATTTCCTGCGCATTCTTGACCACCTGATTGATTTGATCATCATAAACCGTACCACTCAAAAGTTTCATCAGGTCCTCACGTACCTCTGGTTGAAGTTGCTTGGAACAGAGAATGTTGAATTTCTCATACATTGTTCCCTTTGGATCGCCAAGCAGGTCGTTAGGATCCGCATTACTTGAATTGTCCTTCACAAACTCAATCTTGCCGTTGATTACCTTCACTTCAAATGGGGTATAATAGTCTGCTACCTTTTGTGTCAGGCGTCCACCATTGGCACCTTCGGTAAAAACACCAAAAGCACGTACAAGGAATGAGTTTACATGACGCTGAATCACCTGAGGACTCTTCAAATCTACAGATGGCACTCTTACTGGTCGGCTGATAATCTTATCTATAGGATTACTCAATGTTCTGAGACCTATCACGTCTGAACCACAAAGGGTTATACAAGCACTACGAACCTTGTTGTTACGTCCACTTCGACCAGCACGCTGCTTGTAGTTGGCAGGCAGAGGAGGAACACTCGACAGCAATACCACCTCCAGGTTACCCAAGTCCACACCCATCTCCATAGTTGTAGAGCAGGCAAGGATATTGATGGTATGGTCCTTGAACTTCGTCTGTAAGCCACGAGCTACACTCTTATCTACCTGAGCGGTATGTTCCTGCTGTACAAAGAGATTTGGGAAGACATGAATATCCTCCAGACGGTCTGAGAATACACCATCTGTTCCCCAAATGTTATTGTTCCAAAGTAAGGCTCTATGCGTCTTAGCCCAGGATTCTATTGTCTTCTTGTCTCCTTCCTTTGCAGAACCCTTATAGTATGGGAAAGTCTCCCATTGTTCATGCAGATCCTCACGCAATTCCACAGGTGTTGTACCCTCCAGATATGGAGAGAAACGCTTGAAATTGTTTCCGATAGGGCGCAGGCAGACTGCATGGCGGTTACCGTCTGCTTTGGTATCGCAGAGATAAACGTCATCATAAAGTTTGAAGCAGAGGTCGTTCAGATTGAAACGAGGCGCATTGTCTTTTTCATTGACAAAGTGTCCCGAATCATCCAGTCGTTGCCCCACCTGTAATATCTTATACTCATCGCCAGTCAGAGTTTCCCAAAGAGAATCTATTACGGCAGAAATCTCATGGAAATGCTGACGCTGAGCATCATTCATGGTCAAGGTATTGTCATCTCGTGCAATCAGCGCACAGAGATAACGCACAATACGGGCAGTTGATACCTTGCCTTCTTCCAGTTTAGGTTTGTTAAATGGACGACGGCGAGGCTTCTCTGTAGCAAAACGTACCGTAGAGAAGATGTCTATCTTGTCATTTCCAGGAATGCGAAGATAGAAAGACTGGTTGCTTCGTACCGTATAGTCGAGATAAACCTGCATCAGGTTTCTCCAGTCCTCTTCTGTAATCTGGTTAGCTGGGTTGTCCAGCAAATCATTGAAGTCTTCTACAGCCTTTGGCAACTTGATTTTATCCAGTTGAGGATAGCATGTTTCAAACAGACCCAATGTTTCCGGAGATGCTGCTGATGCAGGACGATGTGCCAAATACATCACCATGATACTTTGGATATATTTGTCTATGATTTCATCAGATGGAAGTCCGTCTTCCACCTCATCGCTATCACCCGAACGCTTCACGAATACGGATGCAAACACAGGACAGTATGGATCATTTTTCAGAAGTTCTGCTATCTCTGACCAGGTCATATACTTGCACGACATCTCGTCCAGCTGCTTCTGAACCACTTTAGGATCAGGCGACTGGAGATTGGTGATAGCAGGAACATACTTTGCGGCATCCAGAGGATTAGCAACGATAGCTGCTGAGAGTTGTGCCAAGGCTGCCTCCTTTGTCAGTCCATTTGCCTTCCTGCGACACAGTTCATGGTATATGGTACTGTTGAACCACATACGTTCCTGTTCCAGATTCTGTTTCAATGTTGCCTTTGCTGCAGCCTGACGGCTATCCACAAAACTGATATATTGCTGACCGTCATGAAGTACGATGCCACCTGTCTTTGAATCGCCTTTGTCCAACTGGTCAAGGATGCTTGGAGCCATCATACGGGAGATGAAGTCGGCAGAGAGACGGAACTTCTGCAGGCGGTTGTCTTCCATATTACCGTTTGCATCACCTTCCACATCCTGATCTGTATTGTGGTTCTTGGTCTGTTTGGCATTGCAGTAAGGACAGCATCCCTGAATGTTTCCAACAACATGCCAACTTCCTGTTTCTTTTTCGTCGGCAGGAGTCAATGGTTGAAGTTTGCCTCCAGGAACCAAACGGAATTTCACGTTACCGTCTCCCTTCATGTTCTTTTCATTAGAGAGTCCGAAGATGGCATACTTATTTGTTGAGTTGTCATTACTTTCTGCCATGTCGAGGTCGAACATATCGCTATCATCAGTTGCGATGGCCTCATAAGTCCAATCCTCAGTATTGACAGAAGCGAGTGCTACATACTCGCCGCAATGCTTGCATCGGCTGAGTTCCAGCAGCGGAGCTTCCTCGATAGGAGTCAATGACAGAGCATCTTCACCTATCTTCTTTCCGATAGCGTTTTCTGTATATATCTTGAAAGAACCATCAGCAAACTCATTCAAGCGGACAAAAAGTCCGTTGTTAGGGACACGATAGAAGTAGTGTACCTTCAATTTGCATACAGGCATCTTAAGACCTTCTGCCTTGCAGCGGTCTTCTTCTCGCTGACACATCTCGTCGAGCCATTGCAGTTTCTGGCTGATAGATGCATTCTCTGGATATAGTTCATCCAGAGAGATATAGTCAGCCTTGAATATCTTTCTCCAACGCTCTTCGTCTTCACCCTTCGGAATTTCTGTTTCTCCGATACGCTTACCTCCAATAGCTTCCACCTGGTCAGCTCTTACGCCAGTGATACCGGCAATAAACTCTTTCAGTTCTCTTTCATCCTTCTCTTTGTCCTCACCATTTCCGAAGGTAGCAGATGATGTTGCAAAACGCACATTCTGTGCATCCACCTTGAAGGCGAGAAGCACTCGGCGAAGAAGCATCGCAAGTTCTGCTGCTCCAGCTCCTGTATAAGAGTGGGTCTCATCGATGGCAACCCAACGAAGACTATGCTTTCCTGCTACAATCAACTTTGCATCGGCTCCTCTCAATAAGATGTATTCCAGCATGGTTGGGTTGGTCAATACGATATGAGGAGGGTTGTTGCGAACAGCTTTACGTGTATAGACCATGTGAGGATATTTCGAGTTCTTCAGCTCGTAATGTCCTTGCCCGTCAGGATCCTCCTTTACCCATTTATATTTGCCTCCAGTCACATGCTCTATGCGATGGCGCATTTTCTCTGCATCATCCGACTTGTCAGTATTCTTTGGTTCCATTTCTGGCAGATCACCATTATATACAGTATAGGTCAGGCGAGTGCCGGTAGAAGATTCGGCAACCGTCAGAAGTTCTTCCAGACGTTCCTTCTGATCTTCCATCAAGGCGTTGAGAGGATAGAGAAAGAGAGCCTGTATCTCATTTGGCAGTGCGTTTTGTGAGAGGTCATAAATCAATGGCATCATAAAGCACTCCGTCTTACCAGAACCAGTACCCGTGGTCACGACTATCGACTTTGGCTTATCGTCTGCCGTTCTTTGTCTGAGCAATACATCCCAGCATTTATACTGATGCTCGTATGGAGAATATTTAAAGTTCCACAGTTTGCCCACCAAAGCCTTGGCTTTCTCAGCTTTCTCAGGCGCAACTGGGATATATGAGTTCATGCATTGAACTACAGGTACGGCATTCTCAGGCGCAAATAGATTGCCGATAAGAGTCTTCATCTGCTTGATGTACGAGCGTTGACTGTCGTTGTTCGACTCACCACACCACATCGCAACGAGGGCTCTTTCCACCGCTGTTCTATTGTTGTTATATAGTTCAGAGAAGTTCATAATCTTGTTATATTTCTTGTCTATATTTCGTTATCTATGTGTATATTAAACTCTTGCCAGTCAAATCCAGACTCTTCGGAAAAGCGGAGCAGTCCTTGTTTGTCTTCTGGCGTTAATGTGCCGTTTCTCTTTTCGAGTAAAGGCTCATATATTTCCGATACGACCTTGTCCCTTTCCATAATTCTCAATGGTTTCATCAGGAAGAAGTATGTGCCATAATGATTTGCCACTTCGAAACATTTCAGGAGGGATTCAGTAACAGATTCATCAATGTCCTCCCATGCCCATGGATCATTGTCGATATCCGTTCCCAGGTTGCATTGCAGATTTTCTGTCGTACTGATGTCTTGAAATATCACACCTGTACTCTTTGAGTCTGCATCTTCATCCGGATTGATAGGCTCAGGTTCAGTCTTCTCGTCATAGTTCCAGTATAGAGCTTGTTCATCTTTCCATGAACTGTGCTCCTGGTCATTGCCGAAACATACTACCAGACTTTCAGGAGTCATGGCATCGAGTAGCTTCCCTACATAGTGATTGTCATTTCGCCAGGCGTTTAAGGCAGCTTCACCTACCGATGGATTACCGGAGATATTGATGAAGTCCTGCGAATAAATACTACTCAGATTTCTGCATTCGTATGCCTGATAACCTTTCTCGCTGAAGTCATTCAGCTGAACCCTGTCTTTGAAGATGTAAGGAAGATTGAGCTTTTCCTCATCATTCAGATACTCGATAATCTTGCCATCAAGCATGACCTCTTTCAATAGGGTTGGTCGATAGACATCTACTTCATAGTAGCTTTCATCTTCTCCGTACCTGACAGGTAGTGTAGGGGAGAGAGGATTTCCATCCATCGGGATTTCATCTTGAAGTTCTGCCTCTGTTCCATCTACATTCTTGTATCTGATGAGCGTTGACTCGAAGTCTCGTTTAATAGGAGAAGCTTTATCCATTCTTGGCAGATAAACTACGGTAAACAATAACGGCTTTCCTTTTATTGTTACCCTTAATGTCACCTCACCATACGGAGGCTCATCCATCTTTGTCCATTCTGCATATCTGCCGTTCTCTTGCTTGAATTCTATCATTTCTGCCTCGGTTTCTTCCTCTGGCTGAGCATGGAGAATATCATCCTTTGTAGCAAAATGGCGAACGATCACATCTTCCCATCCAAATATCAGTGGCAGTTCATCTACCTCATATTCATCGCTGATGTCTGGGTCGTCTATATAGTAATGCTTCACCTTTCCGCCACCCACATATCTAATGGTGTCGGTATAAAGCCTTGTGGTTACCTGGTCATAGCCTATGCGGTTATACAGGTTAATTTCCTTGCCTTGCTCATCCAGGAAGCTGACGCAATCATAGATGTAAATCCAGTTCCATGTATCGGTTGTACCAAACTTCTGGTCACGGAATCGCTTGCGATATACTTCTTCGGAAAAGGTCTCATCCTTCAAGTTGCAGCGGTTTGAAAACAGCACTGCCGTTTCCTTCTGCGTGTTCTGGGTAGAAGACCATGCTTCCCCATAGTCTCCCTGTCGCCAGAGTTGGATGTATTCTGTTGTATTTTGTGTTTGAGCCAGATATTCATTACCATCGTCATCCTTCACCACGATTTCGATCTTATCAAATCGTGATGTAGGGATGTTTTTAATCTGTACTCTTTTTTCTACGCCAAAGGCAACGAAGTCGTTCACGCTGTGGTTCAGATAGGTGATGATAGGATTTTCCATGGTCGATGGTTCTATCACCTCATCGCCTCTTTTGAACCTTATATATATAAATAGGTGTAATTGCTTCTCAGGGTTTGGCACGCCCCAGAGATGCACACGATCATAACGAAGATACTGGTGCAAACCTCCACCAACCTCCTCTGGCTTCAGCCAAAGGTTGAGTCGGCGTGTCATAAAGGTATAGTCTGGCGAGAATATTACTTGCCATTCAAAACGGAATTTTACCTTTAATATCTCATCGTTGGCAGCCTTGATGGTTGCCACGAATCGATTCACGTCAGATGCAGCATCCTGCAGATCGTCTTCATGGAAGGGCATTTCACTATTCAGAATCTCCTTCATGTATTCATAAAGAGAATGCTGTCGCTTGATGCTCTCTCTGAAGGCTGCAGCTCTTGATGCTTCATCCAGATTTTCCAATGTATAGTTCTCGCCATGATAGATACGGCAAAGTCCCTTCAGGAACTTCATCTTGTCATGTCGGTTCAGTTCATGCTGTATGGCAAGACCACCAAGCACATAGATGGAGTAGAGCCATCGCTTCTGTCCGCTATCATCCTGATATAGATAGCGTTTCTTGCTGATGCCTGAGTTGGACCAGAGTGTTTCCAAATCCAGATTCTCTATCAGTGGGTTCCTGTTGCCACTTTGGTATTTGCGCTTATACCATTCTGCCATATAGACAATGGTTGATGTGGCATTTTCGGGTTTTGCCAACGCTGCTACTCCACAATCAGACATAATAGCGCTTAGGCAGACTTCAAGTTCATTGAAATCTGCCTCCGACAATCTCAGCTTCCAAACGTATGGATGCGTGATGTCCAGGGATGCTATTTTGTCTGCAAGCTTCTTGCTTAGTCTTGTTTCCATATTTTAATTTCTTTCTTCATGCCTCGGTATGCGTCACGCAAATCCCTTAACGGATGTTCCGAATCCTTGATATGATGAATCATACTGTGGCAGTTGCTGCATAGCGGTACCAGATTTTCCAGGAAGTCTTTGGGCACACCATCGGTCTCGTATGTGGAAATCATCTTTAGATGATGCACTTCCATGAAGTTGGCACCCAGTTCTTTGCCGTAGGTTCCCTCAAAATCCATTCCGCAGCATTGACATTGATAGCCATACTTGTCAAGGCACATCTGCCGGAGCTGAGGATTGCGCCTTATCACATCCATCTCTTTCAGAATATGCTTCCGTTCGCCTTCGGTTTCTTCCCGGAATGATGGAGTAGAAAGTACTGATGGTTCCGCATCAGATGACAAATCCTCTATGGCAATCTTTGTTTTGATGAGATTGTGGAATGCTTTTGATTCCAGGAACCCTGACCATGTTTTCAGATGTAAAGAATACCTGTTGTCAGCAGCATTGTCTTCTGTTCTCATCAGTCCGTCTATAGCCATATCATGGCGTACTCGGTCATAGAAGTTATGGTCGAGCTGCGTATAGATGCTTTCAAAGTTTGGCGACTCATGCTTTCGGATGAAGTCTGCCAATTCCGATTCTGTGAATCGGGCAAACTCTTCTGCATCAGGCCTGCGTTTCAGATATTCTTCCACGTATGCCTTGCGGATGGATGCTGGTGTTGGTATCTCTTGTTTCATTGCCCTCATTCTATTTTTCGGAAATCTCACTATTATTTACTACCCAATAACCATGTGCGCTACTTCCTACACGATGGATTAGTTCCTTTTTCTTTAAACATTTTACTATTTTGTAGATAGTAGTTACACCTAATGATAAGCTTTTTCCAATTTGCTCATATGTAATTTGGGTGTTTTGTTTAATGAGGGATAATACTTCTTTTTCAGAGTTTGTAAGAGTTTCAGTTTGATTCTTTACCTCACTCTTTACCTCACTCTTTACCTCACTCTTTACCTCACTCTTTACCTCACATCCGTTTTCAGGAGTGATTTCTTTGTTTATAGTATATGTGGTCCAGCGGTTTTTGCTTTCTTGGTTAAGCAGGTTTTTATCAACCATATTATGTAATAACTTGCCTATTTCCAGAGAGTTCATTCCAAGCATTTGCTGCAGTTCCATATTACTTACGCTATCACCATTCCAAACGTATGCCATTACTTGTTGCTCATTGGCAGTAAAGCTATTGTATGTTTCTTCGCCATAATAAGCTTTCATTTCTGCTAAAGTTGATGCTGGAAGAAGACTTACCATAGGCAGAGTGAGATCTACCTGACGCAATTCTGTTCGATCTATCAAGATCGGTTTGCGCCAGTTTTGTTCCTTCCATGTCTTTAATATTGTTGGATAGCCACTACCAATGTTTTCACCATAGCCAATCATACGCAGCATATTTTGTATTCGTGGATTTCTTGCTTTAGAATTACCACCATGCATGATGTCCTCCATTGGCAGTTTAAGCGAGCCTGGATTTGAGAAGAGAAATTCTTTCTCGTACTTCTCTATTTTCAGTACACCTGTGATGAGTAGATCAGCGTGGATAATCATATTGGTCAGAGCTTCACGAACGGCTTTGTGTATAGGGGTGTCATCGATACGTTCCATACCTTCGAGTTTGAATGGGCGTTTCAAATCTTGCGTGAGTTTGGCAATAACTCGCATAAAGAAGTTAAAAAGGTTGTTTTCCCATGTTCCATCATATGTCAATCGGTCGCTCCAACGGCTATCTGCTTCTAAGTTGGTCTTGTCTATATAGTCCATACGTATGTTGTCGAAGCGGTCACGCACAGGAAGTCCTTTGCCGAACATCATGAGTCCGGCTACGGTTAATCCCTCGCGATGCGTGTTTCTATCAAAAACATATCCTCCCATATTTCTCAGAAACTCTTTGTCGTCAAGTTGATTGAAAGCATGATCCACATTTCTCACTTCAAAACGATTACGGTATGCGTGTAGGGTAGGCATGTCTATGTCGTTTAAATCATAATTTTCTACCAATGTACCATCGTTGCCATTTTCATTTGCATCACGCAACATTGATTTTACTTCTTCATCTGTGCAATGATAGTCTCCTTCAAAGTTGCGCTTATACGAACCTCCTATCAGGTTCTTATTGATGTAGATAGGGCGCATGGTATAGTTTGCCATAGGTACGTGTATGGCTATAATGTTTTTGCCATTATAGGCAATACATTCCACATTGTCCTCCATGAGAATATTACGACTTACCTTATCACTATTAATAGTGTCCCAAAATGATTTCAGGATTTTGTCGGTATCGTTAACTCCTGTGACTTCAAAACGTCCTTGCTCAATTGTACGATTTCGGCGTTCCTTGATACCAAGTACAATTGTTCCGCCAATAGTGTTGGCAAAGGAAGAATAGGTTTCCCATACCGACTTTGGAAGCTCGTTTGTGGCTTCCTTATATTCTATGTTTATGCGCTCACCATAGAGCATCATATCGTTTATATCGTTTGATGTCATATTGTCTTTATTTTAAGTTATGGTTAAACTCTTTTTCCTTTTAAAATTACATTCAGTACCACTTTTAGTACCGCTTAACTGGTACTGGAGTTTATCTTAGGTGGTACTGGAGTATCAAGTAACTGACACCTTAGTAACACTTATGTGGTACTGAGAAGGTACTTTGAAGGCATGAATCAGGCACTCCAATTGATGTGCTTCTCGTATTTGTCGAAGTCCATTTTGGAGTCTGCTCCTACCTTTTCAAGCATCAGTCTTATCACTTCTTGCTCTTCTGGTGGAAGAAGAATGTCACCACGCCTACGCTTGAAATATTGGTTGCGTCCGAAGTGGAGGATGAGGGTAGTCATGAACTGGTCATACTGCTGTGGGTACATCCGCTTTTGGAAGTTGGTGAATCCCCTGGCGAATATCACCGGCTTTTTATCCCGATAGTATGTACATGCCTCGTCCTTGCTGCATCTGGTGGGATTGATCAGACGCAGATACTCTTCATTCTGCTCCAACATCATGAAGTAGGCTACCTGATGTAAGCAGGTGGCTGCCATAGGGCAGCTGCTATGCTCACATACAGGATAGTTTATCGGTAAAGACGTATATTCTTTCTTTGGCATAATCTACTTTGTTTTAATACCATTGGTCTTGAAGATTCATTCGAGTAGAACTTAATCCATCGGATTGATCAATGACTCGATGTACTCTCGCTCAAACATATCAAGATTATATTTTGAATATAATTCCTCATCAGTCCAAGGTTTTGAAAAATCTTGCAATGGTACAAATTGATAAACCTGTGCAAATGCATGTTGCGTCTTTTTCTTGATTGACACTAAATATCTAAAGAACTTCGTTTTTATATAAGAAATAATATTCTCACATTCAATTTTCGAAAAATTATGTTTCTTAGTATCATAACCAATACAAATATATGTTTGAGAACATATACTTCCAGGTTCTCCATAAAATGGTGTACCAAGTACATTAGCGTCTGTACCTGATCCTCCTGCTTCTGGTATGTAAACTTTGTGTATATTGACAACATCATATGATTTTATCATATCAGAAGCCTGCTTTACTTGATACGGTGGATTCCCCACCACAGCATTAAATTTCATTTCTTGCTTACTTGAATTGCCCTTCCAGAAACCAACAGACTTCAGTTCTTTTACGAGTCCTTCCTGGTCTTTAGAAGCACGTTCGATTAATTGTACGTTTTTGATATTCGCTTTCTGGTCAACCTGACGGAAGCCAAAGAGGGTGCGGCGAGTGATACCCACGGCCATAGGAGTATTGCAGATAACATACATGTTATCCTTTACAATATCATCCCAAACCACTTGTTCTTCCTGTACGCTAACCGTCTCTTTGTCGATGCATTCCGCCTTGATGTATTCATCCAAGCGGCGACGGAAAAGAGAGTAGGTGACATAAAGAGGGTAGAGACCAGTCTTTGAATTGATCTCCAATATCTTTGTCTGAACCTCTCCTGCAAGGTCAACATTGTCAAAGAGTTGACGGGTTACATCGTCCTGGTCAACATAACGTGGTGTGTCAAGCACTCCGGTCTTTTCATCGAAGGTCTCGTCGTACCAGCACCAACCACCAATCGTGTCACTCATATGCATATTCACTACACGCCAAGGAGTAAGCACCGTCTCTTTATCTGGATTGCGGAAATAAGAGAAAATCTCTGTAATCTGACGGATGCGCTCATCTATATGCATAAAGTCAGCCTCACGGGTAAGGGCACGATATTTCTTACCCGCTTCCTCGAAACGGGTAGCATTGAAGCACTTACGAATCTTGTTAAAATCTTCCTTCGAGATTCCCTTCGGCATAAACTCAGTCCAAGACTCATCCTTAATTTTTCTGGTAAAGTTGTCAACTGTTAGTTCATCCTTAGGGTCGCCGGCATCAGCACCACCATACATCAGCAAAGGAATACGGAGCGCAATACCACGGATATTGGTCATACGCTTCTTAAACTCTTCACGTTCTTCCTTCGCCTTCTCACGTCGGGCAATGCGTTCAGCTTCTGCCTTCAGCCACTGCTCACGCTCTTCATCAGACATAGCTTCCCATTGCGCCTTGAACTCCTCATCCTTCTTCAGCTTTTCCTCAGCTTTCTTCTTGGCTTCAGCTTTCTTCTGGCGAATCTTTTCCTCCCAGTCCGCACGCTGTTCATCAGTCATGTGGCTCAGATCAACGGTATCTTTCGCGTCCTTGCGCTTCTCATCAGGAGCCTTGCCACCATTCTCACCAATATGATTAATGATTTCCGGATTCACCTTGTTCAACTCATCCTGGTTATAGAGGCATGGATCGTCAAAGCCCTTACGCACCAGTCGGTCGATAAACACATTCTCCAACTGCTTGTAGATGTCGTTGACATCCATTGGACTCATCTTGCCCCCATCCATAGAAAGAACAGGACAAAGCTCAATAAAGTCACGAACAGTCTCCTTGTCACGCATTTCCTGCGTCTTTTCTTCTTCACCTTCCTGTTTTTTCTTCTCCTTGGCTGTTGCCATAGAAGAGAACTTGGCTGTTTCTGCCACAATCTTCAAGGTGCGGTCGGGCGCAAAGTCGAATACATAACATTCTTTCTTGATCTTACCTTCTGGTGTCTTGTAGGGAGACTGCACACGGAAGATGGTCTGCATGTAAGTTGCAGCACGGTCGCCACCTTTCAGATAAAACACGGCAGTCCAAGGCGCAACAGTAACGCCTGTAGTCAGACGACCACAGGATATGGTAATGGTAGAAGTCTTTTCAGGATTGTCGCCAATCGCTTTAAGTACCTTGTCGAGTGCATTCTCGTTCTGCTCATCAGTTTCGCTTCTGCCTGCAACATTCACTACATCGAAGTGACGGAAAATCTTGTGTTCTTTCAGTAGTTGTTCCAAAGCTGCCGCTTCATTGACATGAGAAACTACCCAAAGTGTATGACGGAACATCTGGCGATATTCATTGGTAGAGAATGGAAAATTATTCTCAGCATCCTTCTTGCAGAGTAAATCCAAGAACTCTGATACTTCCGGCTCATGCACAAAACGACCTTTAGCACCCTCTGGCATAGATGCTTTATCGGCTTTTGGATTACCTGTCCAGGTACGGAAGAACTCTGGGAACGAGAATACACCAGTCTGGTCCAGGATATTATCAATGTTCTTGGTAATGTCGTAGGTGAAGATATTCATCTTTGGCAGTTCGGCGTATGGATTCTTCTCGTTAGGACGTTCCAAGCTCCAGTTATGCTTTGCAGTTTGCTCGGCAATATAGTCCCAGGTGTAGATTTCATCCTCTTTGAAATCCTCATAGAGATTGAAAGGAGTACCAGATAGATAGAGCATCTTGGTTTTCTCTTTCTTCAGAAAGTCCTGGATGACACCTTTGCCCAATGAGGTAAGTGTTCCCTCGTGAGCCTCGTCAATAATGATCAAATCCCAGTCGGTTTTCAGAATGTCTGCTTTCAGCTTCTCGTTCGCTGCCGAAGTTGTGTTGCCAATACCTGCATTTTTTGCCTGAGTTTTGCTATTAACAAGTTCCGAGAGACGAATATATTGCATGGAAACGAAGAAGGCATAATGATAGCCTGGAGTCTCGACAAAGCTTTCTAAATCATAGTAGTTACCTACAGTCTCACTCTCATCATCCGAACGCATACCGAAACCATAGGTTTTGTGGATGTCGCTGTTGCCTTTCACCTTAGGCTCAGAACTTTTGCTGCCCACAACCTGTTTGAAGGCTTGGAGCCAACTGTCTCCTACTACAGGGCGGTGGGTGATGATAAGGGTGCGTTTCACATCCAGTTCGCGCATAAGCTGCATGGCACAGATGGTCTTGCCGAAACGCATCTTGGCGTTCCAGAGAAACTGGCGATATTCTGGAAGAACTTCATAATGGTATTCACCACGTCTTCCACTTCTTTTACAGAAACGCTCCTTCGCTTGGTCGATTGCGTCCCTTTGCTCAGATCGAAGAGTGATAAGGTCATCGGCAAACAGGTCATCCTGCATGCCAGTCTTTATTTCTTCAAGGGTTGAGTACGTTGCCATAATTATGTTACTTGTTATTATTCTTATTTACTAATTTACTAACGACTCGAAGGTCTGTTTGATAGCCGACTTGTCGTGAAAGTCTATATTTCTCAGCGTTGACTTCTGAAGGTTGATACCTTTAATGAAGTCTTTTATTCGGCAGAACCGCTCGAAGGATGGATATTCTTTGTGGATTAATCCATCTCTCTCAGCATCCAATTTTTTCTCGGCTTCTGGAGTTCTGAATATTCCCAAATCAGACTTTTTCTTTTCAAAGTCTTGAATAATCCGTATTTTCTCTTCTGAAGACAACTCCTTAGGCGTATGCCCTGGAAGTCCGTATGTCAGTCCATCCATTTGCCACACGTTCCAGGAGATGATGTAAGCAGCACCTGGCATCATACGCATCTTATTTTGGTTGAACTTCTTTTCACCAAACCGAGCGATATAATGCTCTTCGAATGTAAAGAAGAGAGCTTCTCTGGCAAGTAGAAGGTTATCGCCTTGCCATTCGAAACCGTAAGTTGCACGGAGAGCGATCTTAGCCCAAAGAATCCAATCCTTGGAGTCCTTCGTATTCTCGGAAACGATTCGGAGTTTACGGTCGAGCATTCCTATGCGATATTTCACATTCTCGTTATATTCACCGGTAACGGCATCATATCTATTACAGAGGTATGGAGCTTCACCACAGGTAATTTCCAAACGGGTATCTGCCACGTAGTCTTTCCAGGTCTTACCTTCAGGAAACTCAATTTTCTCCTCATTGTTAATCCACTTCTGAGGGTTCTTAGGGTCGGGCGAATTGAAGAGTCTTTCTTTTCTGCCGAACCATTCTTCATCTATGAGATTGTTCTGTGCATTGCAAATCCATGCAGGAGTAAACACCTCTGCCTTATCCTTGGCACGTTGCGTCTGTTCTTCTTTCGACTTCACGGCACGTGGTCGGATAATCTCCTGGTAATTGTCTTTCTCTTCAGGATACTTTTTGACCAACACATTGTATTGCTCCTTCGTAATCACCTTGCCTTCTTTTGAGGCATAGGATGTGATTTTGTCGAGCGTGATAGGTGCAAAGAAAGTAAAATCCTCTCCGTAGTCAGCATACGAATCCGTAGCCCAGTAGATATTCTGCTGGGTGGTATGATCTTTCAGAAGATTCATACAAACCTTCTCTCCGTAGCTGTGGAGGAGTTGGTTCTCACTTATGTCTGCGTCATTTATCATTGTTTATAATTTAATTGCAAAATTATCATTCTATGTTGCAGTCTTTCTGCACTGTTGAATATTTTTTCAATAAATTCTCAATTTTCTCAGCAATTTGCCGTCTCAACCACTCTGGTTTGAGTACTTCAACCTGATTTCCGTATGAAAAGATGCGTGCTTCAAGTTCCTTGTTGGGACGAACCGTGAGTTTAATAATGTGCTGTTCTTCGTCTTCAACCTCCTGTGAAGGATGTATTGGCTTGTTCACCACATAAGGGAAACGAGCTTCGTCAAACTTCAACAGTACTTCCTCTGCAACTGGATGGTCTTCGGGTAATGTTACTCCAACGATGTCCTTGAAATACTCATTGAAGTCTATCTCCTTATTGGGAATAAACGGCACATTGGCACGTGAGAACTTCACGATACGGTCGAGTGCTTTATTTGTTATGTAATTGCCATGACTACCTTCCTGCAATCCGATGAGGAACCAGCGGTTATTGAATTGCTTGATATGGTAAGGATGGAGGATGGCAGTTCTTTCATTGCCAGCGAAAGTGCGATAGAGCAAGTTCAAAGGCTGATGATTCAATGCGGATTCTATCAGTTCACCCAAGAACTCTGTTCCCTTCAGCAGATCATTGTGGTCAAATGACACGATATTCTCTGTATTGGGCTTGACACCAAAACGGAATTCGAGATTTGAGATGACATCTTCCAACCATGCATTACTCGGCACACCACGAAAACGACTTAGTATGTCAATAGTGGAGCGAAGAGACTTTATTTCTTCGGCTGTCAACTCATTATTAAAGATGGAGAAGCTTGGGTCTGAATAACGGTAGTAACTTTTCCTTCCATCGAAGGGATATGTTTCGATAGGGGCATTGTAGGTGACTCTATCTCTCATATACTTGATGTCTTCACGTATCTGACGGATGCTGACCTGCGAGCCATAGAGATCCATGAGGGACTCATTGACCGTGTCAAGGAGGTCCTCAATACTATATGTTCTATGAAAGTCGCTAAAGCATCTGTCCAGTATCCGGTAGCGCAGTTGCGCATTCTTGTTTGTTGGCATAGAGTCTTTTCTTAATTAGCTTATTTATCTGTTTTTATAGTAACGACATCGTCCAGTCTGACAAGGTCGTTCATGTCGCATTTGAGACAGCGAGCTATCTCAATCAAATTCTCTAAAGTTGGTTGTGATGTATTGGTGACCCACTTTGATATTGTAGCAGGATCCTTACCGAGCATCTCAGCCAGTTGCTTGTTGGTTAGCATGCGTTCTGCAAGCATCACCTTAATCCGATTTAGAGGTTGTTTCTCCATATTTCTTGTTTTTATATTATTCAATATGCAAAAATAAGGTTTTTTCTTCGAAAAACAGACATTTTTCATAAAAATAACACTCCACAAGCAAATAAATTGATGTTTTCGTCATGTTATTCGAAAAAATATTGTATTTTTGCATTTGAAGGGCGTCTTTTTTCTGAGAGTGCAGATAGATTGCATAATGGCTTTCTACTTTTGCATCCAGATTGTAACAGTTAGACCTTTAGGTCGTGGTATAAAAAAAATCATAAGAACGATGGAAAAGACGAACATCTACACAGATGAAGAGCGTTATTGGATGACAGGAGGCAGAACAGGAACATTGCCTACACGTATCATCCCATCTGTGATTTACAGCTTGGCACCAAACGAAATCTTCGTGTTTGGAAGCAATGCTCTGGGTATGCACCATGCTGGTGCTGCTCGTGTGGCCTACAATGAGTTTGGTGCAGAATGGGGGAATGGTGAAGGATTGCAAGGTCAGTCGTACTCGATTCCCACGATGGAGGGTGAGCATAATGCAAAGCTTGCCATCATGAGATTTACGCAATATGCCAAGGAGCATCCTGAACTAAAGTTTCTGGTAACTCCAGTTGGCTGCGGTATCGCTGGATATACTCCAGAAGAGATTGCTCCTATGTTTAAGGATGCAGCTTATTTGGAGAATGTGTATTTACCCATCAGCTTCTGGAAGGTGCTGATGAAATGTGATACGTAAATAGTGTTATAAAAAACTTCACAAAGTTCAAATGCTTGACTTTTGAAGAGTACTAATTATTCAAATTAAATTATTTTTTAATGGATAGATATATACTTCCTTACATAAAACAATATATAAAGATAGATGACTTATTAGAATCAACAGATAAGTCAAATTCGACACGTATTACTGATAAGTCTTCTTTTTTAGATACAATAAGGAATACACATCATTTATGTGTTGTTGGAGAACCTGGAATTGGAAAAAGTAGACTCTTAAAAGAGTTGGAATCGGCTCTTTCTTCAAAGGATGTTGTAAAATGTAATGCTGTAGATTTTATTTCAAAATCGGTTGGTATCAATGTGAAGTATTGTATAGTTGATGCTCTTGATGAAGTTGAATCAAATCAATTTTCCAGAGTATTTAGAGAAATAAAGGACTTTTGTGAGAATAACAAGAATACTAATGTTGTTTTTTCTTGCAGAAAACATTATGTGGCATCTTATGCTCGCATTTTCTCTTCATTTACAGATCTTTCGTATATAGAGCTACTTAGATTAGATGATGAAAGTGTACGAGATATTCTTTCCAGTTGTTCAAATCAGGTCATTTCTAATATAGGAAAAAGCAACAAAATGTTAGACTTGCTTTCTGTTCCAAGATATCTTGAATATTTTATAGAATACCAAAAAGAGAACGTTGATTGTGAAGATATAGGACAGATATTCGAGGTGTTTGTTGAGAAAAATATTCTTCATGCAATTGAAAAATATGATAACACACAATGCGATAAAAACAATTTGGCAATCCTCACACAACGAGTACTTGAAAAAATAGCATTCGTTATGGAAATTGGTCGACTTGACTCAATTACGAAAGATGAGCTATATACAATTTTGGATGGTATAAGCGGTAATATGACACAAATGGTTTTGTCTAATTTAAGTTTGTTGTTTTTTGAGAATCGTATTCTTAAAGAGACAAATGGCGTTTTGATGTTTCCTGATACTGAAATACAAGAATATCTTGCTGCGAAAGAATTATGTAGACAAGACAATATTGAGAGTGTATTGTATGATATTGCAGTAAGGCATGATGTTAAACATATTTATCCAAATTGGCTCGATGTAATTCCTCATGTATCATACATTCGCTCTTCTTCATTTTTCAATATTTTTAAATTAATTTTGTCTTATGAGTCTAATTTGGAATTGGATTCGTTGGATGCATTATTGAGATATTTAGATCCTACTATACTTTCTGTTGAGCAGAAAGCAGAATTGTTTAAGATTATTTGGAATAATTATTTGAGAAGACCAGTTTATATTAGATGGAGAAGTCCTATTTTATCTATTTTGCAGCAATGCTATTCTGTAGGTTGTTGTCAAATGCTTATGCCTACAACAGAGTATTTGAATAAAATTCAACTTTCAAATATATCAGCAATTCTTGAAGTTTTGGCTCAAGGTAATTGTTTGAGTGCAGAGGTTATTTCGTATTGGGCAAATGCTGCTAAGAAATTAGTAGAAAATCAAAATTCTGATATTCAATACGTTTCGTTGTCGATATACGAAGCGATAAATGACATAGAGGGCTTAGTCGTATTAGCTAAAAAATTCGATACGTTCAATTCTGATATCAAAGGAAAATACTGTGATATTACTGGGTATAATGGGTTCACAGATAAGAACGTAATTCAATGTTGGATTAAAGAATGCTATCAAAGTAATCCTCATGCTATAAATGCGATTTTATGTATAGAGAATACAGAATTAATAATAAGTACATACAAGCAGATCGTCAACACTAATAAAATTGAGAAGTTCTTTAATCCAGTAGGAAATTTAAGTGTACATTACTTTTCCTTGGTAAAACAAATTCTTGCAGTTTTTCATAAAAACAAAGAGGCTAAGAATGATTTGATTCAGTTGTTTGCAGTCTATTTAAAAACTCGCTATTATCATAAAATTTCCGGAGATGAAAGTAAATTATTCAAACAGATTATTCAAGATGATTCTGTGTCATTATGCTTTGTTCAAAGTTTAGATCAAAACAGAGGATTGTGGTATTATCTAAAGAACATTGAACCAGAGTATATTGATTATGACTTGATTTGTGCGATTGAGAATATACTGGTACAATTATATAAAGATAATTACAACGTTGACAGATGTCTTCTTTCGCTTTTAAGCAAAGTTAGACACGACGAAGATAAACAGCTGTCGCTATCTAAATATTTGGCACGTTATTCTGATGTATTTAAACGTTTGGATAAATCTGAGGGAGAAGAAAACACTCCTAATAATGACAAAGAGTTGGAAGAAGCCTACAATTATCTTGTGGATCAGAATATTAAATCGAAAGACAAGTATTATTACGCTCTCTTTTTGTGTGAGAACATTAATTATTTGAAATCTATAGACTATAACAAAGTTTTTACAGTTATATATGATTTTTTTAACAATGTAGATCTCGGCAAAACCAAAACCAAGAAAGAAGGTCCGAATTCCTACACTCTGTCATGGGATCTTATATATATACCACATTTTGTAAATGCTGTTTGTGAACTCGGACAAGAAGAAAAACTAATGAAATATAGGATGATATTAGCTAAAAATCTTCCACTCAGAAGTCGTGTTGGTAATATTGATTCGCATACTATTAGTTCTTTCTTCAAGAAAATTATAGGCAAATTGAGTACAGAAGAGAGTGCTATGCTCAGTGATTGGTGGAAATCTAGAAACGATGATTTTTTAAAGATTTCGCCAGATGATATTATGGAGTGTATCACAGAGTATGGGATGGATTTTTTATCATATAAGCTTGAAGAATATGTAAATACTTATGTTGCGGATCAATCCCAAGAGAATGCATATATCGCTTCAAAAGCACTTGAGTTGATAGCTAAAGACTATGTCAAATGGGGTGTTGAAGATTATAGAAAATTGTTTGATTCTATTGAAAAATATGGAATTAAGGGGATGAAAATGCAGTGTAATGCCATTATGATAGAAAAATTTCATGATGAAAAAGCAATATCATGGAGATTCTCTTATTTAAAAGAAAATATAGTTTCTACAAGACAATTTGAAAGTCATCATGTACGATTGGTATCAGATGAAGAACAAGAAATTTCAGGAGCAAATCCACGAATGTTTAGGTGCTTTATGTCAGTACAAGAAGAATCTGTTATTCAGAATATGTTAGAATTGTTTGAATTTGGGTTAAATCTGTCTCCTCGAATAGTAAATAGAGAGTATTCTAGTTATTTGATGTCGCAGATATACATGTACTTTATCAATATGAAAAAGTTAAACTACATTCAAAAGTTAAGGATTCTCGTTGAGAAACACTGTGAAGGTGTTGCTGACAATAATGCCTATAATATAATGAATCATTATGAGTTAGTCTTCTTGAATTCTGAAAGAGGCAATATAGATGCATCCGTAAAAAAATACAACGCATGTATAACGAATGCATATTTGCCAATAAGAAACGATGCGGATTTTAGAAACTATTTTGCAACGATTGCATTAGAGGTTCAAAAAGAAATTCAAGACCAAGGTATATATTCTCTTGTCAATAGCCAAGCTTTGAGTGAAGACTTTATTCAACGAGAATTAAAAAATACCATAATAAACAAGTGTAGTCAATTAGGACTGACTAATGTGCGTGTTGATCGTGAAGTTGCGTTGCAAGATAATAAACGAACAGACTTTTTAATTTGGTATGGAATGTGCAATCCTATTATGATAGAACTTAAATTATTGCATAATAAAGAAATACAAAGTACTAAAGAACGTCAGGCGTATAAAATGAAGTTCGAAAAGTATGCCAAAGCAACCAATGCTTGCTTGTCTGTATTTTGGGTTTTTGATGTTGGTAGAGGTGGCAAACAAAATATTTTTGAAGCTCTAAAAGATGAATATCGAGGCTTACCTTTTACGACCTGCTTATTGACCAAATGCAAGTGTAGCAGTGGACGAGATACCGGTGCGATTGTAAAAAAACAAATAGGAAAAAGGACTACAAGAAAGAAAAGAAAGTAGTAAATCTGTTAACATCAATCCTGCCTTAATTTAAAATGCTCACATTGTGGGTCATTAAGGAATATGCAATAGCGACCACCTTCCTGCTTGTGAGGGCAACGACACAGAATCAGGTGGCCGTCTAAAGCTTTGCTATGCCAATCGTAACTTTTAGCACAATCCTTACAATGATAGATTGTTGCAGTTGCGATTGGCTTTATTTGTTTCTTTCTTGGTTTGGGCATCAATCAATCTTTATAATTGTGTTATCGACGAAGACTTTTGGCTTCTTCTCTTTGTAGAAGAGTGTCACTCATTGCAAATGAAGCAACTGTTCCACTGCCAAGTGCTTTGATAGCTGCCTTTGCGGTATTGCCTGTATCTACTACATTATCGATAAGATAAGGTGTACGATTTGAGGGCAAGTCTTTATGTCTGTAGAACCCCATATCTACGGCAGAAAGCGTTTGGCCTCTTTTCTTGGCATCATATTGTGAGTCTCGCTCTATGTGACAGTATCGGCGAATCGGTACCACTGTAGCGCATGAATCGGTACCATCATAGCACTGCATTCGGTACCATCGTATCACTTGAATCGGTACCATCATAGCGCACCAATCGGTACCAAAAAGATGTAAAGTTCTGCTCATGTATAATAATAACCGCCTATCTTTGCAGAAGAATTTTAAAATCTGTATAGATATGGCACAAAGTAATGTAAACATGAGCAAATTAAAACGTTCATTTCAAATGCTAGCGGCAAAAATACCGCAACGCACCATTTGCGAGCAACTACACATGGGACGTGGCGTACTGAACCGTTACAAGACCCTGGCGGATTCCCAAGGTTTGTCCTATGGCGTGATAG
>CDZI01056379.1_pt1 | contig 24401 bp, 20 predicted proteins | sample 554811 | NCBI WGS metagenome assembly CDZI01 (sample SAMEA3182110, study PRJEB8094) | gut metagenome | biome: human; feature: gut; material: Stool; isolation source: human stools | place: Canada | collected 2013-04-23
ATCCTGAATGTGTATGAGAACATCGTCCTGCCGGTGGAGCTGGACGGGGACACGGTGGATCAGAAGTTTTTGGACGAGATCGTTCACCTGCTGGGGCTGGAAGATAAACTGAAAAATATGCCGAACAATCTCTCCGGCGGCCAGCAGCAGCGTGTGGCGATTGCCCGCGCCCTGATTACCAAACCGGCTATTGTGCTGGCCGACGAGCCGACCGGCAACCTTGACAGCAAGACCAGCGCCGAGGTGCTGGGGCTTATCAAGCGCACCAGTGCGGAATTCCGGCAAACTGTTGTGATGATTACCCACAATGACGACATAGCCCGCCTTGCAGATCGGATTGTCCGCATTGAGGACGGAAAAATTGTGGAATAAGGAGGTGGCAAGCTATGACATGGCCTTTTGAGAATGACACTAGCACCATTATAAAGAAACTGGCGAAAGCTGACCTAAAGGAACATAAGCTCAAGACTTTAATCACTGCAATTATTATTGTAATTGCGACTTGCCTAATGGCAACCGTCTTTTCGATTTTAGTAAATGACGCACTGAAACAATCCACACAAGCACCTTATCATGCTATGTTTCGCGCTGTGAGCGAAGATACGAAAAACAAGTTACAGACCGATAATGATTTTGAAACAGTTGGTGTTTACAAAACTTTTGGTAATATTGTGAACAGTGATGGGCGCACTGATCTGGCATACATGGATGATTCGGCAATGTCCTTTTTGGGCTTTGAACTGATGGATGGAAACCTACCGCAAAGCAATACAGAGGTACTTGTATCTGAAACTTATCTGTCTATTCACAAATTGGTATTAGGTGATTCATTTTCCTTTGAATATGTAGACACCTTGACAAACGAATTGAAAGAAAACACATTTACTGTTTGCGGCATTATCCAAAACAAAACGCAGGAAAAAGGAAAACAGTTTTATATTCTGACCTCTGATCATTTCCGCACAGAATACGCACAACAGTACAGCGAGCTTTCTTTAACTTACAGCACACAAACTGCCTCAACGGTATTCCCTTTGTCCCACAAAAGCTCCGTAACTTCCCCGCCATCCCTGAACACCGGAAAATTCAGACCAATCCGCTTTAGCGGATATTCAGACTCGTCATTCCTGTAAATTTCAATTTCCTTAATCAAGGCTGTGACCACATTTCTCTTTTCTTCGTCATTTATTATATTATAAACGCAGTCGAAATTCACCATGATTTTGTAAATATTCTCAAGAGTAATTGCCTGCTGCTTAATTGCATCTCGCCTAAGTCTGGCATCTTCGATTTTTTCCTCCAGCTCAACAATGACATCATATAGGGAATCTAACCGCAAGGTCATATCATGGAGCTTTCGTTCCCGGTATTTTGCATCAGCAGGGAGACTGTCAATTTCCCGTTCCAATCTTGTTTTATTCAGATCAACTTCCTTCAGCTTTGCCTGATAACCCTCCAGTTCCTTATCCACTGCTTTCGTGTCAATCTGAACGCCAATCCGTTTTTTAATGGCTTGGGCATATTCCTCATTCCTTACGATCTCACGAATTGCCTCAATGACCATCGGTTCAATATCGGTCTTTTTCAGCATTGCCTTATATTCACAATGCTTACCCCGGACCATCCTATTCCGACTACATACATAATAGTAAATTTCTTTGTAAGTGCCATCTTTATTTGTCCATGCGTGTTTATTCGTATACATGGGACTTCCACAAACCGGGCATTTCAGCAGACCTGATAACAAATGAACTCGATCCCGCCCAATTTTTGACGGTTGCTTTACTCCGGTTCTAAGACGCTTGGCATGAGCCTTTTCCCATACCTCCTCACTAACGATTCCTTTATGCTGTCCCTCTGTCAGAATGTAATCGTCATTTCTTTTCATCTGGTAATCGTTTTTTGTGCCTTTGACTTTTTCCTTTGTTCTCCGTCCATAGGCAATTTTACCGCAATAAACCGGGTTATCCAATATCAGTTTAATAAAATGTCCTGTCCAATCCTCTAATGTGCCATTCTGCCTCGGAATTTTCCGTATACCTTGTAAGTTCAACTGATTCGCAATACCACCCAAACCGATTTCCGATGAAGTATATAATTCAAAAATCTTCCGTATTGCCACAGCCTCTGTTTCTTCAATCATCAACTTGTTATCTTCCAGTGTATATCCGTAGGGAGCAAAGCCACCATTCCATCCGCCTTGCCGTGCCTTTTCGCGCCGCCCGTTCATCGTCTGCTCGATAATATTCTCACGCTCAATCTCAGCTACAGCAGATAGTACAGAAATCAAAAGTTTTCCGCTTGTCTGAGAGGAATCAATCCCTTCTTCTATACAAATCAGATTTACACCATAAGATTGAACCAACTCCAAAGAGTTAAGTATATCTGCTGCATTACGGCCAAACCGTGACAGCTTATACACTAAAATATAGTCAATGTCCAAGCCATCCTCAATATCTCTGAGCATTTTTTGAAAGGCAGGCCGTCCCTCAATGGATTTACCGGATTTACCGGCATCTTCATAAGTATCAACAACGATCATTTCCTCACGATCCGCAAATCGTGTCAGCATATTTTTTTGACCTTCCAGGCTGTATCCGTCCACTTGCATCTCTGTGCTGACCCTCGGATACAAAACACAGCGTTTTCCATATCGGTTCATAATTCATACCTCCAAAATTTACTTTTGGAAAATATCCTATGTAAAGCTGCGATTCTCACGCAGCTCCGTCAACCTCGCCCAGCACTCTCATACCATATTTCTCGATGATATGTGCCAGCGAAGTGATAAACGCTTCAAATTTTTGTTCCGCCAGAAGTTCTTCTGACCGGATTTCATCTGAAGGAATCAATGCGCTTTTATGCTGGATATTCTCCATTCAGAATCACCTCCGCAATTCCTAACGAAATTATAACTCTACTTGCACAGCCTGAAAATGATACGGCCTTTCGGCACTTTTATGTAATCCCCAGACTGCACAAGAGCGTCTTGTTTATGTTTTCCATGTCATCCTTGTTTAGATGACCAATATAGTTTTTTAACCTCGACTTGTCGATTGTTCTGATCTGTTCCAGCATAACAACAGATGGTTTCACCAAACCGCATCTGTCATTTAAGTGGTAATGCGTGGGGAACTTTCTGCTTTTTTTGCTTACACTGGTAATTGCTGCAATAATAATCGTAGGACTGAAACAATTTCCCACGTTGTTTTGAAGAATGAGTACAGGACGAGAGCCACTTTGTTCGGAGCCGATACCAGGGCTTAAATCAGCCGAATATATGTCACCTCGATGGAATTTTTCAAACATCACTCTCGCCTCCTTAATATCTTAATACTTAAACAGCCGCACCAGTCTGAAAGAAATCTTCGGATAAAAAACCTGGTGCGGCTACTGTTATTCTGTTCGGATTACTCGTCATATTTGCCACGCCCCCTGACGATGGGAACACAACAGGTCTCCGCTGGCGCGGCTGTCATAACTCCGCAGCATCGTTCGTATCGTGTGCCGCAGGGTTCCCCCCAAGTCTTTGGCGGGCCGTGAGGAAGTATCTTTAAGCCCCCGCGCCCTCATCGCGCCGGATGTGCCACCATCCGGGTCGCAGGGACGTTGATCGCTCCGAAACAGCTTGTCCATCACCTCCTGGCTGCTCCATCTTCGCGGCGTCCTGCACTCGCTCATGCGCGGGTTATGTACCTGTTCTGCCGTGTATTCAGTTGTCAAAGGTCAGCGAAAGAAAAGCTCCTTCTTGACAGCCATGACAAAAACAGGCGATTTGTCCTGTCTGTACTGCGATTTATTTGAAAAAATATTTTGCCTTGTCCCTTCATAGAAGCTGCGGACAGCGCAATCTCCTTACAAGCGCAACAAAATAGGTACTATCGTACTCAAAAACGCCTTTTATAAGGTTCTTCCTGCAAGGAAATGGGCACGATAAAATATGATAAAGGAGACGATAGTGCCTATGGAACTGATAAAAGAGCTGGGACGAAGGATACAAAAAGCGCGTAAGGAAAAAGGATTGACGCAGCAGGAACTCGCAGATCTGAGCCACGTTTCTCTAAAGCACGTTCAAGGCTGCGAAAGAGGGGTGAAGAATCCTTCTTTTGAGGTTCTGCGCGCTTTTTGCAAAGTCTTGAATTTATCTTTAGATTCCCTGATGAATCTCGATCTGCCTGAAGATGAGCAAGCCGCCAACGATATGCGGCAGCTTTACCTTTCGTGCCCTCCGGCTGCCAGAAAAGTGCTGTTAAACTCGACCCGTGCGTTGACTGATGAGCTAAAAGAGATGGTGCAGACGGCTGGGGTTGACCCAGATGAACATTTAGAGAATAAGTAAGCCGGTGGAGGAATAAAAACCCCCACCGGCTTTCTTTTTGCCGCTATGCGGCGGTCAGGTTATTGGGCCGTATCCAGCAACCGCGCCAGCTTCTTCAGTCCGCGCCGGATGCTCTCCCACACGCGGCGGCGGTCAGCACCCTCGATCCGGGCGATCTCAGCCACCGTCATGCCCAGGTAAAACCGAGCGTAGATACGCCGGGCCTGGATGGCGGTCAGCTGCATCAGCGCGGCATACACTTCCTCCCGCAGCAGCTTCTGCTCCAGGACTTCCTCCGGGGTGAGTGGCCGGTTGAGGGCATCGTTTTCAATGCCATCCTCCCGGTTCAGAGAGTAGTGAGCCTTGTGCCGGAACTTCCGGCGTTCATAGGCGGCATCGTCCTGCTCCTGACCCCGGATCGCGGCCACGACTTCCTCGGCCACGTCTACAAAGACATCGGTTTTATACACATCGGGATACAGTTCCCGAAGATTGATCTTCTGCATTATGTACCTCCATTTCGATTCACGGGTTGACGGGTGAACCGAAATGAAGGCGGTGAGCGACACCTTTCGGGGAAATTCCCGAAAAAACGACAAACAAAAGCGCCAGCATCCGAAGAACGGCGGCTGGCGCTGCTAAAAGAGGACTTATGACGCTTATGGACCAGCCACGATAGTGCCTGTTCATAAGCATATGGGGGCCGATTGACGGTCAGGCTTTTTTTGACAGGTAAATTCCTGCCGAATTATGTCGAAGCGGTCTTTGCTTCACGGCGGCTCCCTCCTAAAGCCGCCGTGTCAGCGTGTAGTCGTCACTCCTTTGTCGAGGGCATAAGGAACGGCGGCCTTGATGTACTCAAAACCGCCGCAGTCCTTGAAAATCCATTATGGGCGCACGAAGCTACCTGCCCTGCAACGGTTTTTTTTCTTTTCCCCGTTGGTCGGGGCAGGATCGCTTGGCTTATTCGGTTTGTTCTTGCTCTTGTGCGGCTGCCTCTTTCAGCCGGACAAAACTCTCATCGCTGATAATGTGTTCAATCCGGCAGGCGTCGGCCTCCGCAGTTTTGGGATCAACGCCTGCGGCGATAAGCTGCTCGGTAAAGAAACAGTGGCGTTCATAGGTTCTTTCAGCCACCTCGCGGCCCACATCGGTCAGATGGAGAAAGTGATCTTCGTCCATTGTGAGAAAGCCGCCGTCCCGCAAGGTAGCCACTGCATGGCACACGCTGGGCTTTGACACCTCTATGTGCCGGGCCACATCTACGGAGCGTACCATACCGAGTTTCTTTTGGAGAACAAGGATGGTTTCCAGGTAGTCCTCCCCGGACGCATGAAGTTTCATAGGGACACCCATTACTGAATCCGCCAGCCTTCGGCTTGTTCGCGGATCTGGATGAACTTTTTATAAGTCCCTTCCTGTTGCAGCAGTTCCTTATGCGTACCCCTCTGAGCCACAGTTCCGCCATCAATCACAAGGATTTGGTCGGCGTTCTCAATCGTGGCCAGACGATGGGCAATCGTAATAATAGTTTTACCGTGTGTTAGAGCAGAAATCGCTTCTTGGATCAAATGCTCATTCTCTGGATCAATACTTGCGGTTGCCTCATCCAAGATAACAATGGGAGCATCCTTGAGCATCGCCCTGGCGATAGAAATTCTTTGCTTTTCACCGCCGGAAAGCGAAGAACCCCCTTCACCAATCACTGTGTCATAACCGTCCGGCAAAGCCATTATGAAGTCGTGACAGCGGGCTGCTTTTGCGGCGGCGATAATCTGTTCATCCGTGGCGTCCGGGCTGCCGAATTTAATGTTATTCTTGATGGTATCCCGGAACAAATAGACATTCTGAAAAACCATACTGATATTTTTTAGCAAGCTATCGCAGGTAAATCGGCGAATATCTGTTCCGCCAACGGTAATCGTTCCGCTGTTCACATCATAGAAACGGGCAATCAGGTTACACAGCGTAGATTTTCCGCTGCCAGATGGCCCCACGATGGCCGTTGTGCTATTTTGCGGAATTTTGAAGTTCAGGTCATGCAGAACAATCCGGCTGTCATATCCGAAAGAAACATCCCTAAATTCAATATCATAGGTTGCCGGTTTTATATCGGTGCCATCCTGGTCGATATAGTTTACATTCTCTAATGCTTCCAACTTGTTCATGGCAGAATCAATAACCCCAAGAGTGTGCGCAGCATCATTGATATTTTCCACGCTGCCAAAAAGAACAAAGGAGAAAAGAACAAACATCAGAAAAACAGATATACTCATTTGCCCTTGCAATGCTTGCCACGCGCATACCAGGACGATCCCCATAGATGCCAGCTTCAACACAAACAGGTGTAGGCAGTTATATGGTGTATAGCCCTTTTCTACCTTGATGTGAATATCTTTCAATTCCTTACTGGCATTACGAAAATTCTCAATAGAAGCACCTTCCTGTCCAAAGGACTTCACAATGGAAAGCCCCCGGATGTATTCAATCGCTGCGCCGGACATATCTTCCATTGCTTTATGGGTTGTTGCAGCGGTTTTTTCACTGTGTCTGCTAATCCCCTGCAAAGCCAGCGCCGAAAGAGCAACGCCGACAATGGAAATAACCGCCGCAACAGGGCTGAAGAAGATCAGGCATAAAACGATGGCAATAAACTTTGCGTATCCATTGATGATGACATCCACCATTTTCATGCCCTGTAATTCCAAAGTAGATAATTCCGTGGTAACACCTGCCAGAATGTCACCGACACTGTTCTGTGAAAAGTACCCAAGGGGAACCCGTTTCAGTACATCGCCCAAATGAATGCGCTGGCCAGCGGCCACTTCATAGCCGATACTTTCCTGTAAAATTGCCCGTAGATAAGAAAACAGGAAATTCAATGCAATAGAGCCAACAATAATCCACAGCATTTTCCAGATCAAAGAAGCGTCAATTGTGGTATGCGCCCAATATGCCTGAATAGATTTATCCAGCGCATAAGCAGCAGCCATTGTCGGGATGGCTGTAGATAAACTACTGAAAAAAGAGAATACAGAGCCAAGATAAAGACGACCTCTGTACTTGCCAGCCCATCGAATAATGCGTTTCATTGACTTAAACATTGACAGCCACCTCCTTTTTCTCGCCCACAGACCAGTTCTTTGCGCCAATATGCGCCTGCCACATATCTGCATAAAGCGGGCAGCGTTCCAAAAGTTCCCCCTGCTTTCCGCAGTCAACAATCTGCCCTTTTTTCAGAACAACAATCTGATCTGCGTTTTGAATGGTAGACAGACGATGTGCAATCACCAGCAGGGTCTTTCCTTTGGAAAGGGCCATGATGGATTTCTGGATTTTATCTTCATTCTGCGGGTCAGTGAAGGCAGTTGCCTCATCCAAAATCACAATAGGCGCATTTTTCAAGATTGCTCTCGCAATAGCAATTCGTTGCTTTTCTCCGCCAGATAGCCGCTTGCCGGCATCACCGGCAGGGGTATCATATCCTTTTTCCAGCCGAGCAATGAAATCATCGCAGCAAGCCGCTTTTGCGGCGGCATATACTTCCTCATCCGTAGCATTTGGATTACCCAGGCGGATGTTCTCTTTGAGCGAGCAGTTGAACAGGAAATTGTCCTGTGTCACGAAGCTGACCAATTCAGAAAGCTGGTGAATTGAAAGCTCTTTTATATTTTTGCCGCCAATGGAGATGCTGCCACCAGTTACATCCCAAAACCGTGCAATCAGGCGAGCCACCGTTGATTTTCCTCCTCCAGACGGTCCGACCAGTGCAGTAAAACTCCCCTGTGGCATATTTAAGCTGATACCATGCAACACTTCATTTTGTGTTGTACCGTCATAAGAAAAGGACACATCCTGCAAGACAATATCGGTATGATTGATTGGAACAAATTCCCCGGAATCCGGCAAATTTGGAAGATTCAAAAGCTCATTTGCTGCTTCAACCGCATACTCCATAGATTTTGCTTCGTTGATAAAGGTCGTAGCTTTCATCAGTGGCCCCACAATACTAAGTGAGAGGATAATTCCCATTGCAAGTTCAGCGGGAGTAATACTTCCACCACGCACCAGCAGCAAACCAACAGGGAGTACCCCAAGCAAGGTAGTCGGCATAATCGCCATCATTAAATTCATGGTTTTCCATGTGCTTTTGAACCAGTTGAGAGTAAAATCCTTAAAGGACTTCACAGCGCCTACAAACTTTTCGTAGGAACTGGTACTTTGGTTGAACGCCTTAACAACCTCAATGCCCTCTACATACTCGATAATAATGTTGTTGACATGGTTATTTGCCTCCATGTAGGCTGCATACTGGCTGTTATAATTTTTCATAAGGAAGAACATCGGAATCATAGCCAACGCAGGAGCAATCAAAATCGAAAGTCCCATACGCCAGTCTATTGCCAGCATCCAGACGAAAATAGCCAGCGGCAGGAGCAGATTAGAAGTCAGTTCTGGAATTACATGCGCCAAGGGCGGCTCTAAGTCCTCCACCTTGTCCATGATAATATTCTTCAAGTAACCGATCCTTCGCCCCATTACTTCGCCAAGGGGCGCCCTCATCAGGCGGTTTGCGATTTTCAGGCGGATGCCTTCCAGTATCGTGTAAGCGGAGATATGTGCCAAAATTGTGGAAATGCCAAAGCAGATGACACGGATCAGGTATCCGCCTACGCCAACCAAGCACCATAACAGAATATAGTTTCCTGTGGCAGTACGGTTGATAAACAGAAGCAGAATTTTATAAACTGCCCAAAACGGAATAAATCCACCAGCGACACTAAAAATGGCGCATAAAACCGAGAGGATCATCTTTCCCTTGCAGGGTTCTGCAAAGGAAAGTAGAGTTTTGACCCAACTCTTTTTTTGTTGTTTCATAGTAATTCACCTCTTTCGTTCTATTCGGTCAGTAAAGAAAAAAGGATGGTTAAGTCCTACTAACCATCCTTAATTTATCATGATTCAGTTTTTTCTTCCGCTCCACGCGGCCTTTTCTGTGCCAATCAGATAATTGATTTTCGATATTCCAACGGTGTTTTCCCCATTGTCTGATGAAATGCAGAAGCAAATTTGCTGGGACTGTCATATCCTACAAGTCCCGCTATCTCAGCCACCTTCAGCGTCTTATCGGATCGCAGCAAAGAAGCGGCATAGTTCATTCGGTAATTCCGCATATATGTGAAAATTGGGCTGCCATATACCGACTTAAAACAATTTTTCATGGGAGTTAGAGCGATGTCAAACCGCTCGGAAAGCTCCTCTAATGTATAGTTCTGTGTTAAGTCCTGAGTTAGGAGCGCCTGGATTGCTTTGATTTTTTCAATCTGACCTTTATAAAAATAGGGGCGTTCTTCTGTATGGCCTGAAAGTTCCAGTGCATCCAGATACAGCAGTAGCTCCAACACCTTAATCTTGAAATAGTCTTTTTTGATTTTGATCGGCACATTGTAAAGTTCGGAAAAAATATGCTCAATGGCCGGTTCTCCTGGAATGACATAAGGTGTGCGGTCACTGCAATATTTTTTCTGCAACTCATAAAGATCAACAGAAAAGCCTTTCATAGAAGCCGGTATTTCTTTTGCCGCAGTCTCCACCTGAAAGCCAATGGAAATTCCGTGGTAGTGGCAAAGCGGAAACTCCACCTTGCCCGAATGATGGATGCGGCGATCCACCCGAAGATCGCCAGCCTCTAAATAGCTAAAGGCATTCTGGCCGACTTCCTGCTCAATGCGTCCTTCCCGGCAGTGATCTATACAGAGCAGGTCCATATCTGTCTGGAAGCCCGAAATGCACTCCTTCATGTGGAAATCATTATACATGAGAAACACACCGGGAAAGACATGATAGAGTGTCATCATGCCTTCACCAGAGTTATCACTTAAACGCATGACCTTACAATCATCGGACTCAACCAGGTTTTGAACATTCGGGCCGTAGTACATTTCCTGGAATAGTTCCGGCATAGACGCTACCTCCTTTCTATGGAGCATCCCTCCATATCAAATATTTTATCACAAGTCCGGCCCAAAAACTCAAAATCATGGGAAACAATGATGATAACTTTATTCTCATCATTCAACTTGCGGATCATATTGCTCACTTCCAGCATACGGTGATAGTCCAGGCCACTGGTCGGCTCATCAAAGACAAGTACATCCTTGTTGGAGAGAATAGCGGTTGCCACCGCAAGGCGCTGTTTCTGACCTCCTGACAGGGCCATCGGATGGCGGTCTTTGAAATCCAGCAAATCAAAAGACCTGAGAATTTCTTCAATCCGCTCCGGCGGACAATCCGGCTGCGCCAGTTCACATTCGTTCCATACGCTGTCTGAAAAAAGCTGATGGTTCACATCCTGCATAACACAGAAGCTGGCCTTATTGCGCTGTTTTGCTTTCAGTGTTTGCCCATCCAGTCGAACCGTTCCGTTCACTTCTTTCAAAAGCCCGCACAGGCAGCGTGTCATCGTCGTTTTTCCCGCGCCGTTATGACCGACAATCCCCAACACTTCGCCTCGTTTTGCAGAAAAGCCAAGGCCGCTGAATACCGGCTGCTTATCAAAGGCACAGGAAAGGTTTTCTACGGATAAGCCTTCCTGCGCTCCTGACGGATCGGCGGGAGGCAGCTCCAGCACAGGATGGACAAGACTTCTAAGCCCCATCCTGATACGCTGCTCATCCGAAAGATTGCGAAACTCATTCCCGGAAAATATCTGAACGATTTTCCCCTTTTGAATGAAGATTGCCCGGTCGATCAGATCCATCAGGAAATATAGGCGGTGTTCGGCAATAACAACCGTCCGTCCTTCTTTTTTGATCTGGATAATCTGCTGGCGTAAGGTGTCAATCGCGTCAGCATCCAGATTTGCCGTCGGCTCGTCCAGCACAAAAACGGACGGGTTCATGGCATATACAGAGGCAAACGCAAGACTTTGTTTTTCTCCGCCAGACATGGAAAAAATGTTTCTTCCCAAAAGCGATTGAATTTTCAGGGCGGAAACAGTGGCCTCATAGCGCTCTTTGATTTTCTTTGGTTCGACACCCGCATTTTCCAGACCGAAAGTGATCTCGCTGTCCGAGTCAATATTGAAAAACTGAGATTTCGGATTTTGGAACACAGATCCAACCTGCTCTGCCAGACGGTACATTTCTGTTTTCGGTACTTCCATACCGTTCACAATCGTTGTACCAGATAAAGTGCCGCCCTCGACAAAATGAGGGATTAAGCCGTTAATCAGTTTTGTCACTGTTGTTTTGCCACAGCCCGACTCCCCTGTAAGGACAACACATTCTCCCTGTTGGATATTCAGGTCAATATGGGAAAGCGTTCCCTGCTCTTTCTCATATTCAAACGATACATCCTGAATTTGAATCACATGGAACACCTCCTTAACCTACCGTAATTGAAATCACACAAAAAATCAAACCTGCTGCCAGACACAAAAAGTCCTGCACACCGAACTTCATTTCAATCATGCTTGTCTTTGGTGCAGGATTTTCAATGCCCCTTGTAACAGCGGCTGCGGATAATTCTTCCGCTGTCGTTGTTGCAGAGATCATGATCGGCACCAGTAAGCACTCAATTTTTTGTACCCCATGAATATTACGGAGCTTCATGGCATCCCGGATATAGCTGGTTTCTTCTTTTAAGGCCGGAAAATACCGGACGGTTACAGACAAAGGAATAATCAATCCCTGCGGGATATGCCATTTCCGAAGCGCAACCATCAATTCCCGGACGGGCGTTTTCTGTAAAACCATCGTACCGACAATCAAACAAGGGAAAATCTTTCTTGCATAAGACACAATGATCGTGAAGCTGCTGGCTAAAATTTTCGGCCCGTTTGGGAATACATAGTATTGCAGCGCCAGACAAATTCCAAATGCGATTGCCAGTTTGCCTGCGGATTTTTGGCACCCGCAGGCAACGATCAGCAGGAGCAGAAAAACAACCCATGAAATTTCAACCCATACGGAGTGCTGGGTAAAGGCCACAATATTTGCCAGCACCAACAAAAGCAATTCCGTCCGTGGATCGAACCTTAATGTATGTTTTTTGCCCTCCCCATTCATCACACAATTCCTGCCTTTACAAAGTGCTTTTTGAACAGACTTCTGGCGATAAAGGCTCCGATGATACCACCGATGATTGGAGCAACAAACAGAACGATTAGCATTGCATTGGATGACAGAGCTTCAACTGCCGCGACATAATCAGCGGGCATTCCCTGTTCCGTAATCTGCGCCAGGAAATCGGCCTTAAACAACCAGATGGGAAGGGGAGAACCAACCATCCCCAGGGAAAAAATCACATAGGCAATCGAATTTCCCTTGAAGCTATTATACTTAGTCACCGCCCGGACAACTTCGGCCAAAATGCAAGTTGAAGCCATTGAGATCAGGATCACCAGGGTAAATTGTCCAGTGGCAAAATAGATGAGAGCAGTGATAAGCCCCATCAGGAAAACTGCACCCAGTTTTTGAACCTTTGCGACCATCAGCATAAAGGGAATGCCTGCAAACACAGCGATAAAGCCAGGCATCAGCATCCAAAGAACAGGGTGAATACCTCCCAGAAGCATGAAGGCAAAGTTGATGACAAAGTAGATTGCGGAAAAGATACCGATAGTGATTAGGTCTTTTCCTTTCAGTTTTTTGTCCGTACTCACATCAGACATCATAAATTCCTCCTTTAGTTAGATTGTGCTAACCTATGGCACTTTTGAAAGCGCCCTTCGGCGCTTACAGTAGCTATCATAGCAGACCTGAAAAGTCTTTTCCGCTCTAATCGGCCTTTTTTGTTCCGATAAGACTTTTTCTCTTTGCCGTTTACATAGTGTCGTTCAAACAAATCTAAGAACATAAAAGCAAAAGCCGGGGAAATACACCATACAGTGTTTTACTCCCGACTTCTACTATATCACAAAATTTATATATAGATTAGTTCTTGAAAAATAACTTTCTCCGCCTACGCCTTCAGCGTGTTCATCAGCCCCACCCAGCGCATAGGGTCACAGGCTTTCAGTTCCTCGGTGACGCCCGCTGCCTCCATCATGCGGAATAGCGAGAACGGTGGTTATTCCGAAATTATTCTGATTCGGGATAATACTGGCAAGCAATGCCTGTGTTAATACACACAGGCCCGCAGAGAAGAAAATCCCTCCGTGATTTTCCTCTCCGCTTGCTTGTTGAGGGCAGCGCCCCCAAGCCCCTTTGAACACAGAATTTCATTCTGTGGCTGCGCGTTCTGCGAACGCTTTTGACCAGGACCAGCTTACCGCTGGCCGTGGTCTTTTTCTTTTTCAACATCCTGTTCTGCCTCCATTTTCAGCACTCGATCTACATTTGCCTTTGCCGTTAAAAGCTCCCGCATTTCCTCACGGGAACGCCGGTACTCGGCATAAGTCTTTTTCTTTTCTTCCAGCAATTTCGCGTACTCCGTCTGCAACTCTTTGACCTTGGGAAGCTTCTTGACTCCCATCTCATCAAAGGCATTCTTAGCAGCCTGGTGGAGCAGAATTTCTTCCTCATGTTCTTCCCGGAATTTCTTAGAATAACCCGCCTTGCGGTATGCCACATAGACCTCACGGGTCTTGGCATAATTTACGATGTGAGTACGCAGAACAGCGATCTCTGCCATGCGCTTTTCAGCCGCTTTGATCTGCGCCGAAAGATCATTGTGATGTGCCGTGGCAGCCGCAGCCTTTTCTTCCAAAACCGCATACTCCAGCAGATTGTTCTCTGACAGGTAATTCATTGTCTGCGCCATTTGTTTCAGATTAAAAACTTTAGCCCATCGAGCATAGCCAACACCTTTTCCAGCTTGCAATTTTGCCTGAATGTCCACCAGCAGATTGACCCTCGGCGGCTCTGCCTGTATGACTGTTTTCTTTCGCGGGGTATGTGCTTTCTTCCCAAAGAGAACTGCCCGCAAATCTTCCAATCCATATCCTTCGCCCAGACTGTCCATGCGGGCGGCTTTCTCCCAACCAGAGAGCTTCAGTCGATACGATTTTCCGCGCTTTGAGACTTCACAACCATACTCTTGCAACAGCTTCAGCAGTTCTTCAAAGTCAGCAGGACTTTGTGATAATGCGTTGTCAATTGCCACACGAAGCAGCTCTCGGTGAGAGGGCTTTGCCTGATCTCCCAGCCACTTGTTATAGCTTTTTCCGTGAAGTTTCGGATTCTCTACAATGGACAGTCCGTTTTCAATGCAGATGGTATCGCTCAAGCGTCGGACGGCTCTGGTGCTGCCCCAAAAGTTGCGGAACTTTCGGTCACAATCTGCATTGACCGCCGACCAGATGATGTGATTATGAATGTGCGACTTGTCTATGTGGGTGCAGACCACAAAGGCATGATTGCCCTTGGTAAACCGCTTGGCAAATTCTACACCCAGACGGTTGGCTTCTTCCGGCGTGATTTCACCGGGTTTGAATGACTGGCGCACATGGTAAGCGATCACATCGTCCGCCCCGCGCACCCGCCCGGTGGCGGCGACATACTGCCGCTTCGCCAGCAGAAACTCTGCATCGGCGGTCCGGCTGTCACAGCCATAGCCGGTAATTAGTTTTCCGTTGTCAGTCTTTTGCGGATTTGCCACATAATCAATAATATCGCTGATTGCTCGGCTCTCAGTGCGCCCCTTTCCGATATGCAGGGGCATGATGCGTGTGGTTGCCATAGATGGAGCCTCCTTTCCAAAAAAGAAACGGCCTGCATGGTGCAGACCGCTTTCGTTATTCTATAAAATCGTCCTCATCAAGAAAATCAAAATCGTCATCGGTGTCCTCTAACTGTTTTGGAGGAAATCTCATCTCGTATTGTTCTTTCGCCAGCGCACGGACTTCCGGGTGCTTATCTTTCATTCGGTTTTTCAGCCATGAAATTTGTTCCTTTGATAACCGCCAAGGGAGATTCAGTAAGTGGTTTACCGTCATTTGCTCCGCTTGTTTTTCCGGCGATAAAGAAGCACAGGATTTACAGATATGAGCCGCATGGCCTTTGCCGGAAAATTTTTCGTTGGCTTTGTATTCTCCGCAGACTTTGCAATAATGACCGTGTTTTTTCATAGGCTCGATCCCTTTTCACTGAGCGCATATAAACTGCGAACCGCCCCCATGATGATGCTCCACTCCAGATCTGCCGCATAGAAAAATTTTTTACGGTACGATTCCCAAAGTTTCTGCATCACCGGACTATTTTCCACTTCTTCAAAAACTTCGGCAGCTTCTGCAAGATGTTGTTCTGTCCCGCGTTTGTGGGCAGTGGCCCGCAGCGCATCATGGAGCGTCTGCCGGTTCAATGTGTTCCCGTGGAGCTGATCCAGAATATAAATGTCATAGAAATCTCTCATGCGGGTGTTGGTGGTGGTTCTGGTGATGATTGTTTCCAGCTTTTCAGCCAGAACGGTTTCCAGATTGTATGCCCAAATGTCAATGGAGCGATCTTCCAGCATCAGCTTGAAAGAGTAGCGTACCTCCCTGGGGGTAATGGCATCCCCTGTGGAAATGTCAATCTTCAAAGGTGTCACCACACCGTCAAAGGTTGTAGTCATGCTGACCCGAATCCCAGGATACTCCGCTTCATCCATAATCTCTGAAATGCTTTTCAGCTGAAATTTGACGCCATCATCAATCGGCACACTCACAATAGCAGAAATCAGGTTCTCGATCTCCTCTACATTAACATTGGCTCCTTTTACAGTAGCGTCCAAGTCCATCGTGGAACGGGCATCCAGTCCAACCATTGCCGCTACCAGCATCCCGCCTTTCAGAATAAATTTATCACGATATTCAGAAAGGGAAATACGCTCCAGAAAACGCTCCATCATATAGTTTCGCATTAAAAGCTGTGCATCCGCAGATTTTTCTCTGGAAAGATTGCGAATCAAATCTTTTAGCTGCCTTGCTGTCTTTATCATAAAAGCACCTCCAAATACTGCCGTAAAATTTTTTCAACCCGGAACATACCGGCATACCGCATCAAAGTCCGCAGATCCTTGTCTTTTCTTCTGGCATACATCTTCAGCGCACCTTGAAAAGTCTGTATTTCCATGCTGCTTCGGCTGCGGAGCAGATCGCAGATGGTGCGCTCCATATCATAGACAGGAACCGTATGCCCAAAAGGTGTTTGGCCAGTTGTCAGCCCTACCTCATATAGTTCTGGTTTGATGGTGTAAACAGAAAGGCCCTCTGCCTTTAAGCGAGTGGTGCTGTACCCTCTGCGCACCGTGATAGCGTATGGAGATGGTTCCCGGTCTGTCAAGTCATGGAAAAATAGCGCTGATTCATGGGAAAATACTGCCTGACCACATCGCAGATGTAACAGAAACATCGCATCAATCCAGGTGTCCTCGGAGACATAAATTCCGTGAGCAACCTGCTGAAGATTTTTCTCTTTGACATATTCATAAAAAATGGGTTTTACAATTCCGCTGGCGATTACCTGTGCGGTTTGCAGCATCCCATCATGCTCGGTCAGAAGTCTGTCTAATTGCTCAAACCGTTCTGATTTGGTCACATCCACCACTTCCTTTCGTGCTACTATTATACACGGATGTAGCACAGAAGTAAATATAGCAATTTAACAGACACTGTCTGGCATTTTTGTGACCGCACATTTTATCCATAAACCAAATCCTGAATGGCAAACTTCAAGTCCTGCACCTTGCCCAGCAGCCAGATGGCAGCCATCGGCAGACCATAGGGACTAATAAGGACTGCCATCACCAGCAGGATAATGCCGTTTTGCAGGGAACAGGTCAGCAGAACCGCCACACCCAGCAGGGCGATCACCATGCTGATAAGCCCCAGCACCAGACCGGAGACATAGACGATCCCCACACAAATCCAAACGAACAGGGTCAGCGCCAGAATCACCGGAACCATCACGATCTTCAACAGCAATTTCAACAAAAATACCAATGCCCTCATTGTTATGCCTCCTCCCAAAATCACAGTTCCTGTTCCTGATTCCATTATCCCTGTCTCACAGCCAAAAGGCAAGGATATGGGTAAAAAGAAAAAGCGGAGGAAGGCGCGGCGAAAAGAACGCCGTTCCTCCCTCCGCAGATGGGGTATTTGTCCTGATTATGAAAGTTTAGCGAGCCGGGTCAGTATCTCCTTAACGCCGTCCCATAACTGTTCCTGCCGTTGGGATATATCCTCCAAATCGGCATCATAAATCCGCCCGGTCTCATGCACCTTGCGGGTCAGCTGGTTTAAGTTGTTGCTGCTCCGGCGCAGCAGTGATACCAGTTCTTTCAGTTCCGGCAAGTCCAGCTGCACCACATAGCCGTCCACAGCCATTTTCCGCAGATAGGCGCTCAGGTTTTTTGTCCCAAACTGTGCCATTTTCTGCTGAATCAACTCCATTTCATCAGCGGATACCCAAAACAGAACCGGCACATCCCGCTTGCGCTTGGGGCTGCTCATCGCTCCGGCTCCTGTTTCTTCGGGGCGGCAGGCTTATGGGCAGGTAGCTCCTGTTTGAGCTTTTGCAGGACAGAGCCTTTTTCTTTCTCCTGAACGGTCTTTCGAGCCTGTCTTGTAAACAGGTCTACAAGTCCCGGATTGACCTGATCTACTACCAGATAAGCATTGCGGCGAAACGATTCTTTGTCCTCCGGCATAGGAATGGTCTTTGCCCATGCTTTGTTGTCACGGGAGATCCGCCCATCTGCATCCTTATGCTGAATGGTATTGGCGAGAATAAAGTTCATTCGCTCCGGTCCGAATTTCTCCATGACCTCCTGCACCGCAGAAGCGGTATCCAGTCGGTTGTCTCCGTAGTGGGCGCTGATCGCCTGCTCAATGGCAACTTTACAGGAAAAATTCGCCTGATCAGACAGCCAATATGCGTCTGTTTCTCCATGCTTAGTCGCGTATGAAGCAGAATGAAGATAAACTACCATAGGATTAAGTTCTTCTGGTTCTCTGCATACCTCATTGGCTCGGCTTTCAATGCTGTCCCGGATCATATCCATATAGCCGGTCTCCAGCTTTTCAAAATAACGGTACACATCCGCCAGCGGCGAGGGAGATTCCAAAAGCGCCTGGGCCTGTGCGTCGGTCAGCTCCAGCTCCTCCATCGCCATCACGATGTCCTCCCGGACGGTGTACTCATAGGTGTGGTGCAGGATTTCTTCTGGGGGCTGGCTTTTCAACCAGTCCCTATATTTTTCCTGCTCAGTGGCCATCTTTTCATAAAGGGCCGTATTCAGATTATTGGTATTCATGTTATCGCACCTCCTCATGCTGTTTTGGTTTCTTGTCTATACTGCGGGGCGTCACCGGGCGCTTCAGATGATCCAGCACCGAAGGCCGTGTGCTTTTGGCAACAACAGCCTCGGCGTGTGCCTGTCCCTTTCCGTCGATGTTCAGCAAAGTATCCAGCTCCACCAGACGGTCATTTTTGCTTCGCAGTTCTTCTTCATAAAGGAATGACTTTCCGACTTCCTCCTTTGCGGCAGCCTGCTGCTGATAGAGGTTATCCAGCTGGGCCTTTGCCGCCTCCAGACGCTGGGGCATTTGGGCGAGGGCATTGTCGATACGGGTAAGATTTCCGCGAGGGTCTGTACCAAGGGTTGCCCGGTGGGTCATCTGTCCTTTCAGCAGGAGCGTATACTCCTGTTTCCAAGCGGAAAATTCCACGGATATGGCATAGCCCCGGTAGCTGCCGATCTGCACCGGATCGGAGGTTTTGACCTCCTTGCAGGCATCCAAAAGGGCTGCGCCGGCGTTCTCCTTATCGGTCAGCAGATCGCCGCGGATTTCCATACCAGCAAAACCGTCCTCCGGGTGCGGGTGCGCTGCCAAAACCTTCAGATCGGATTCAAAGCCCTTGATAAAGCCTTTGTGCTTTTCAATCTCCTCCGGGAAGTATTTGAGCAGCTGGTCCTCCAGACGATATTGCTTGCTCTGGTGGTCGGCTTTCATCAGCTTCAGGCGGGATACCTCCACATCCAAATCCATACGCTCTTTGATACGGGGGTCTCCGGCACACAAAGCCTTGATCTCTGCAAAACTGAGGGCGGTTTCATCCACATCATCGCAGGAACGCACCGGCGATTTAGAAGTCATGATCTGACTGATGAATTTTTGCTTATTCTCCACCGTCTGCCAGAGGTATGCGTCAAAGGTTCCTTCGGTCACATAGCGGTACACATGGACAAGAGGATTCTGGTTACCCTGGCGCTCGATACGGCCCTTGCGCTGGGCAAGGTCTCCCGGTCTCCACGGACAGTCCAAGTCATGAAGTGCCACCAGACGGTCCTGCACATTGGTGCCTGCGCCCATCTTGGCGGTGCTGCCCAAAAGGACACGCACCTGACCGGTACGGACTTTAGAGAACAGCTCCTTTTTCCGTACTTCGGTGTTGGCTTCATGGATAAAAGCGATCTGGTCGGCAGGCATTCCCTGAGCAATGAGTTTCTGACGAATATCGTCATATACCGTAAAGACCGGTTCCTGCTCCGGCAGAGGCACAGCGCCTTCCAATGCGTGAAGCAGTGGATTATCCAGCGTTTTCGCCGCCTTGCTTGCAGGAGCTTTTGCCTGCGGTGTAGAAATGTCGCAGAACACCAGTTGGGTCAGCTTGTCAGCTTTGCCATCCCGCCAGATCTGCATGATGTTGTCCACGCACTGATTGACCTTTGTGCCAGGTTCGTCCGGCAGCATCTGGTTGACGATTCTCTGGTCCAGGCCCAGCTTACGGCCATCCGAGGTAATCTTGAGCATATTGTCCTGGGACGGGTCAACGGTTCCGCTGTGTACCAGCGATGCGCGCTCCGAAAGGGTCTTGACCATTTCCTGCTGATGTTCGGTAGGCTGCGCCACGATGTTGTGGTATTCCACCTCCGGGGTGGGCAGGTTCAGTTGGTCGGCGGTCTTGATGTCCGCCACTTCTTTGAACAGGTTCATCAGCTCTGGCAGATTAAAGAACTTGCTGAATCTCGTTCTTGCCCGGTAGCCGGTGCCTTCCGGTGCCAGCTCCAATGCTGTGACGGTCTCCCCAAATCGGGAAGCCCAACAGTCGAAGTGGGTCATGTTCAGCTCTTGCAGGCGTTCATACTGAAGATAACGCTGCATGGTGTAAAGCTCGGTCATGGAGTTGCTGACCGGGGTGCCGGTGGCAAAGATCACACCACGATTTCCGGTGATCTCGTCCATATAGCGGCACTTGGCAAACATATCGGAGGATTTCTGCGCGTCCGATGTGGAAAGACCAGCCACATTTCGCATTTTTGTGTATAAAAACAGGTTTTTGTAGTTGTGGGCCTCGTCCACAAATAAACGGTCCACCCCCAGCTGCTCAAAAGTTACCACATCGTCTTTTCGCCCCTCGGCTTGCAGCTTTTCCAGTCTGGCTTCCAGAGACTTTCTGGTACGCTCCAGCTGCTTGACAGTAAAACGCTCGCCGCCACTGGCCTGTACCTCTGCAATCCCCTCAGTGATCTCGTCGATCTGTTCATAGAGAAGCCGTTCCTGACGCTCCCGGCTGATGGGGATACGCTCAAACTGGCTGTGTCCCATGATAATGGCATCATAATCACCCGTCGCAATACGAGCGCAGAACTTCTTTCGGTTATGGGTCTCAAAGTCCTTTTTTGTGGTGACTAAGATATTGGCGGAAGGATAGAGACGCAGAAACTCCGACGCCCACTGCTCGGTCAGATGGTTTGGAACCACAAAGAGAGATTTCTGGCACAGTCCCAGGCGTTTGGCTTCCATCGAAGCAGCTACCATTTCAAAAGTTTTGCCTGCGCCTACTTCATGTGCCAACAGGGTATTTCCTCCATACAGCACATGGGCAATGGCGCTTTTCTGGTGTTCCCGCAGGGTAATGGCCGGGTTCATGCCTCCAAAAGTGATGTGACTGCCATCATATTCACGGGGACGGGTAGAGTTCATTTCCTCGTTGTACTGGCTCACCAAAGTCTGGCGGCGCTCCGGGTCTCTCCAGATCCAGTCCCTAAAGGCTTCCCGGATCGCCTGCTGTTTTTGAGCCGCCAGGGTGGTCTCCTTGGCATTCAGCACGCGGCGCTCTTTTCCGTCTGCGTCCTCTATGGTGTCATAGATGCGGACATCCCGCAGGTTTAAGGAATCCTCCAGAATCTTGTAGGCGTTGGCGCGGCTGGTCCCATAGGTGGTATAAGCTGCCACATCGTTGTAGGATACAGAAGATTTTCCCTTGATCTGCCATTCAGCGGTAAAGGACGAATAGTTGACCTCGATACTGCGTTGGAGATAAAACGGGGTATTAAAGGTCTCATACATAAACTGCTGGATATATTCCTTGTCAATCCAGGTAGCGCCCAGACGCACCTCGATCTCCGACGCATCCAGGTCTTTGGGCTGGGCGGCGGTAAGAGCTTCCACATTGACTGCAAAAGAAGGGTCCTGCTGTGCCGCCCGCTGAGCCTGACGCAGTTTGCGGCGTACATTGCCGGAAAGGTATTCATCAGCAGTCACATAATGGGGTGTGCCGTCCTGTTCCAGCTGTCCCGGCACACGGAAGATCACACTTTGCAGTTCTCCCGCCAGTTCTTCTTTTGTTTTTCCGGTAAGCTGGCTCATATAGCCCATATCTACGCAGGCTTTTTCCGAGATGGACACCGCCAGTGCTTCGCTTGCCGTATCCACAGTAGCCACTGCCTGATGGGGCTTGATGGTCCGTTTGGTGAACATATCCGCCTTGCGCTCCAGCTTTCCGTCCTCGTCAATAACTTCCAGCGCACAGAGCAGGTAATAGGAAGAATCGTCTGCATAGGCCAGGCGGTTTGCACGGTCATTGATGAGACCGTATTTGGCAGAAAAGCTGTCATAGAGCCGGTTTAGTTCCGCCTGTTTTTGGGTAATGGTGCTGTCTGGAACCGCTGCATCCATCTGAAGGTCGATCAGTTCCTGCACACAATCGCGCAGTCCCACAAGACCTTTTACGCGGGCTTCTGCGGTGGCGTTGAGATCAGGGCGCACCATGCGGCTGTTTTCCCGGTAGTACACCTGCCCGTCTACAATGACATAAGAATAGTTCTTCACATTAGGATCGGCAGGAATGGAGGTGCCAATGGCTTCGCCTTCGCCCAACTCCGGCAGCTCTGCCTCCTGATAAGTGCCATGAATATACTTCACCGCATCATGCAGCTGGTCGGAAAGCTCCAGTCCCTCGATAGGGTTCACGGTGTAGTCCATACCATGAGCAGTGCTTACCGGCTCCTGTCTGCCCAGCACCATTTCTGGGTGGTCGATAAAATACCGGTTGATGGCAAACCCGTCCTCCGTCTGTCCGGTCTGGGTCCATTCCGGCACGATGTCCAACGGGCGGTCCCGCTTTTGGAGGAAGATGATGTCCGATACCACCTCGGCACCGGCATTCTTTTTGAACGCGTCATTAGGCAGACGGATAGCTCCCAGCAGCTCGGCACGCTGGGCAAGATAGCGGCGCACGGTGGAATCCTTGGCGTCCATGGTATATCGAGAGGTCACAAAAGCTACCACACCGCCGGGACGCACCTGATCCAGTGCTTTGGCAAAAAAATAGTTATGAATACTGAAATTCAGCTTGTTGTAGGCTTTGTCATTGACCTGATACTGACCGAAAGGTACATTGCCGATGGCAAGGTCAAAGAAGTCACGCCTATCGGTGGTCTCAAAGCCGCCTACTGTGATGTCCGCCTTGGGATAGAGCTGCTTTGCGATGCGCCCGGAAACAGGGTCCAGCTCCACGCCGTACAGACGGCTGTTTCGCATTTTCTCCGGCAGCATACCAAAGAAATTGCCCACACCCATAGACGGCTCCAGAATATTTCCGGTCTCAAATCCCATACGGTCCACCGCTTCATAGATGGCCTGAATGACCGTAGGGCTGGTGTAATGGGCGTTGAGGGTAGAGCTTCTGGCGGCGGCATATTCCTCCGGGGTCAGCAGTTCTTTTAGCTGGGCATACTCTAAAGCCCATGCCGGTTTCTCCGGGTCAAACGCATCAGAGAGACCGCCCCAGCCCACATATCGAGAAAGAACCTCCTGCTGTTCGGGGCTTGCCTGCTGTCCGGCAGCTTCCAGCTCTTTCAGCAAACGAATCGCATTGACATTTGCCTGGAACTTGGCTTTCGGACCGCCTTCGCCCAAATGCTCATCGGTAATGCGGAAGTTTTTTGCATTGCGGCGCAGGTTAGCCTTGTATTCCTCATAAGATGCTTCCTCGGCAGCTTTGGCATTGGGAAAGGTCTGCCACTGGCCATTGACCTGAATGGAAACCGGGTGTTCATCCAACACTTCCTCAAAGGTTTTCTCCGGCTCAGTCACAGGGGCTGGTGGCTCCGGCTCCTCGATATGCAGTCGTTCCACCACCACATCATAAGGCAGATTGTTCTTATCGCCCGGATAGACGGCCATGGTCTCGGAATGGAAGGTCGGGGATTCGGTAGCCGGTTGGGGCTGTTCCTGTCCAAAACCGTCCTGCTGACGGGCATACATCCCGCGCAGCAAAGACGCAACCTCATCCCAGCGGAAATACAGCATAGCCATACGCTTTTCCTCTGCATCCATGACTTCCAGTTCTATGCCCTGTGCCGTGGTACGGTAATCGGCAATATCGCCGGTCTCCAGATTCAGTGTCTCGATCTCACCGGAATAGGCTCTGCTCAGCCAGTAGGCGATCTCGCTGTTGCTCCTGCCGGATTGCAGCAGCGTGGAAATCTGCTTTTTATCCGCTTCATCCATCAGTCCATGAGCCAATACATCCCGCAAGTCCTGATCTGCCTTGTCCGGGTCAGTAGGAAGAAACTCGGTATAGTAAGCATTGCGGCGGTCTGCCCGAAGCAGCTGCTCGAACTGTTCTTTGCGCTCTGCCCGGTAGATGGGATATACCATCCCGGTGGGCAGAAGCTGTACGGTGTCCTCCCGCAGCTCTGTGATCTGATAGGCGTCATCCTCGATATACACGGTATCGCCCACGGCATAGACCGGGGCGGCTGGGTCATAGGAGGTTCTTTGCGGAATTGGGCGGCGAACTGCGTCATATTCCTCATCGGAAATGGAAACTTTGGAAGTCTGCTCTGTCTCGGCATCTGCGATCTGCTC
>CDZI01019575.1_pt1 | contig 24218 bp, 18 predicted proteins | sample 554811 | NCBI WGS metagenome assembly CDZI01 (sample SAMEA3182110, study PRJEB8094) | gut metagenome | biome: human; feature: gut; material: Stool; isolation source: human stools | place: Canada | collected 2013-04-23
GTGCAAAAGCGTGAAGATTATTATGTCTCGTCGGGGGCTTCTCGCCCCCTTGGCGACGCCGCTCCCCTCGGTGTTTTTCATGTTTTTAATTCCAATACATCATCAAAAAGAACATTATAATTTGTAGATATGGTTTTTATATGTAAATTTGCACCTGAAAACGTCAATGTAAAGCGTTTCAGTAACACTTTTCCTGCATTGTAAAGTTATTCAGTAAAGGATTTAATTGAGAGTGAAGTATTTTAGTAAAACAACAAGAAAAGTGTAAAGTAAAATCAGTTAAAGTCAGTGCACTTGTCTCAAGTGCACCAACAAAGTAGTAAGTGTATTAGTATTAGTATCCTTTCAATAGGTTCATTTTGCTTTGTTGGTGCACAAACTGCTTTGTTGGTGCACATACTATTCTGTTGGTGCACTTGAGACAAGTGCACCCCCTTTCCTTCCCTCTGTTTTTTGTTAAAAACCAACAAATTTGCAAATAATCAACGCCGTTGTTCGTTGGTTTGCAACAATTTAGTTAATTTTGTGGCGTATAGTGTTTTCTTACTAATTGTGCTGTATTTACAGATAGGCATATCATTTGTAATTGACAAGCAATTAGTAAGCAAGCAATTAGTAAATTAATAAATAATCAAAATAGCAAAGATGAAGAAACTTTACTTGATGCTGTCAATGCTCTTCGCATTCGGCACCGCAGCCAATGCCGTGCCGGCAAAGAAGCTGCAGAAGGTTATTACACTTGCCAACGGCACACAGGTGTCGGTGGAGTTGCGTGGTGACGAGTATCTGAGTTGGTGGGAAGGCACCGACGGAACAGCTTATCGTACTACTGCCACTGACGAGAATGTGTTCGAGGCGTTCGACCTCGAAGCGCAGAAGCCTGCCGCTGCCGCACGTCGTGCAAGAACAGAGCAGGGACGTGTGGCACGCCTCGCACGTGTAAAGAACTCGCTGAAGGGTGCCGACGACAAGATGCGCGGACTCGGTGGCGACCATATCACATACAAGGGCGTGAAGAAAGGTCTTGTGGTGCTCGTCGACTTCAAGAACAAGAAGTTCGCCGACGGACACGACCTCGAGTACTATAAGAATGTGATCAACGGTAAAGACTTCTCCGACGAAGAAGAAGGCTACGTAGGCAGCGTGCGCGACTACTTCCTCGCACAGTCGAACGGACAGTTCGAGCTCGACTTCGACGTGGTAGGTCCTGTCACGATGTCAAAGAATTATGGCTACTATGGTAATGACGGAGCATATCAGAAGGACGAGAAGGTCTACGAGATGATTAAGGAGGCTTGCGACGGCATCAAGGATCAGGTGAACCTAAAGAACTACGACTGGGACGGCGACGGCGAAGCCGACCAGGTGTTCTTCCTCTATGCAGGCTTAGGCCAGGCATCGGGCGGCTCTGCCGGCACAATCTGGCCACACGAGTCGGAGTTGCGCTACTGGCCCTGCGGTGTGCTCTCTTATCCTACAGGTAAGATAAACACATACGCCTGCGCCAACGAGCTGCAGCCAGAAACGCAGGGCTCAAGCAGATATATCTCCGCAGGCATCGGCACCATCTGCCATGAGTTCTCCCACTGCCTCGGCTTTGCCGATATGTACGACACAACCGGCGGTGGCGGCTATGGCATGTCAGTCTTCGACGTGATGGATCAGGGCTCATACAACGGCAACGGCTTCGTGCCCTGCAACTACACCGCCTTCGAGCGTATCTACGCCGGTTGGGTGGAGCCGATAGAGCTTATTGATCCGGCAACGGTGAAGGACATGAAGTCGGTATCCGACTACGGACGCCCATTCATCATGTACAACTACAAGAACACCAACGAGTACTTCCTCTTAGAGAACCGTCAGAACACCGGTTGGGATAAGGGACTCTATGGAAGCAACGGTCTGCTTATCGTACACGTCAACTACGTGCCATCGCGCTGGGCAAATAACAGTGTCAACTCGAGCGCCGAGAAGATACAGTGCTGCACGGTTGTAAACGCCGACGGCTCGCGCGAGAACACTCAATACTCGCTGCAGGGCGACCTCTATCCGTATGAGGTGAAGGGCGTGACGATGAACGACGAGTTTACCGACTATTCGGAACCGGCTGCAAAGCTCTACAACAAGAATTCTGACAACTCCTACGCGCTCGGTATTCCTATCACTAAGATAAAGCGTTCGAAGGGTTCTGTCTCGTTCTTGGTTTGCGGTGGCGATGACAAGAATGTCATCGACAACACATTCAAGGGTGTCGTTGACGGCATCAACGGCGTTACTGTAGTCAAGAAGACAGTAGACAACCGCATCTACAGCATCGACGGTCGCTATCTCGGCACCGATGCCTCAGCACTTGGCAAGGGCATCTACGTCGTTGGAGGCAAGAAGATCGTAAAGTAAATTCAGGGGGGTCTTTCAGGGGGTGCACTTGTCTCAAGTGCACCAACCAAGCAGGAGGTTTTTTAGGGGGTGCACTTGATAGTTTTGTTGGTGCACTTGAGACAAGTGCACCCCCTTGAAGGCGTCCGCCACCCAATCGGATTCCGTCCGCCACCCGATCGGATTGCGTCCGCTGTCCGATCAGATTGCGTCCGCTGTCCGATGACATACCCATTACAATCAAACGACGTGGGCTGCACATTAGAGTTTGAAAACCCCAGATTTCGGTTGGCAAAATATCAGAAAACTCAAACGTCGTCTTAACACTTGTTATGTCCGCATTGTCAATTTGTTTTATGTGTGCGCGAACTAAACATCATAATAATATTGTTTGGGCAAACGGAATAATTGCGTCATTTTGATTTTTTAAGTTCGCAAAAACTTATAAATATTAAGAAAAATATCACGTTTTTATGTGAAATGGAGCGTTTTTGTATTAAAACATAGCTTTTTGAGTTAAAATATTTGGTCGGGAAACAATTATTAATTAAATTTGCAAATGAGTTTTAAAATTTCATTAAGCGCATAGTGTTTTGTATGTGTTTTGTATTTGTAGAATAATGTTATCTTAACGAATACGAGGACGTACCAGATAAGAATAAAATCAAATAATAAATAATTAATTAATTTAAAGAGAGAGAATTAATATGAAAAAAAGACTGACAATGATGCTTGCCTGCCTCTTCCTCAGTATAGGAATGGCATTGGCACAGACCATAGTCAAGGGTTTCGTAGTCTCAAGTGAGGACGGCGAACCTGTGATTGGTGCCACCGTTAAGGTCAAGGGTGACAAAACAGACAAGGGAGCTGTCACCAACCTCGATGGTGAGTTCAAAATCGATGTAAAGCCGGGCACACAGCTCGTCATTACATATATTGGTATGCAGACAGCCACAATGCCTGCAAAAGACGGCATGAAGGTGACTCTCTATACGGATAGTGAGGCACTTGGTGAGGTGGTTGTAATGGGTTATGGTTCTGCTCGTAAGCTTGGTACCATTGCCGGTTCAGTATCTACTGTTAATTCGGAAAAGCTTTCAAATCGCCCGGTTGCTAACGTTGCCGACGCTCTTCAGGGTCAGGTGGCAGGTTTGCAGGTTATGACCTCTTCGGGTGATCCTTCAGCTACCGCTTCAATGCGTATTCGTGGTATTACTTCTATCAATGCAGCCACAGAACCTCTCTACATTCTTGATGGCTCAATGGTATCTCAGAATACATATCTCTCACTTAACCCTAACGATATTGAGAATGTGACAGTTCTCAAGGATGCTTCTTCTACAGCTGTTTACGGTTCACTCGCTGCCAATGGCGTTATCGTAATCACAACAAAGAAGGGTAAGTATGGTCAGGCTCCTGAGGTGTCTGTTTCGGCTTCTTACTCTATGTCACAGCTTGCTGGTGACAAGACAGAGGTGATGAACGCTAACCAGTGGTTGGATTTCCAGCAGGTTGTCAACCCGAGTCTCGCAACCAACGCTGGCTATCTTGCAAAGAAGAACTTCTATCAGAAGACAGGTGTTTCTACCAACTGGCGCGACTACTTCTTCGGTAGCTCAGCTCCTACTGTGAACATCAATGCTTCGGTACGTGGCGGTACATCTAACGCCAACTATCTTATCTCATACGGTCACTACAAGGCAGATGGTATCATGGACGACTCAAGCTTGCGCCGTGAGACTGTTCGTGCAAACGTAGAGATTAAGGTTAACGACTGGTTGAAGCTCGGTTCTAACACCAACCTTGCTTTTACAAAGAACAACACAACAGCATTTGGCAGCCAAGGCACCAGCTTGTACAACAAGATCTTTGCTGCACGTATGTATCTGCCAACACAGAGCCCATACGAAATGCTTGATGTGGATATGGAGAAAGGTACATTCTCTGGCTATGGCAAGAAACTCCACAAGTATGATGATATGAGTGGTATCTACTCTCCGGAGTGGCTCTCGGAGTTGCAGCCTTCATACAACGACCGTATCCGTATCAACGAGAACGTGTTCGTTAACCTCAGTCCGATTAAGGGATTGAACATCCGTTCATCTTTGGGTCTCGACTGCAACGACTATCGTACATTCTATAAGCAGCTCAGCACTCAGGGCGAGGACTATAACATCTTCCCGACTGGTCAGGTGAACAAGTCGATGTCACGTTTCTACCGTTGGACAGTTACCAACACTGCAGAGTACAAGTTTAATGTTGCTCGTGTACACGACTTTACGGTGCTCCTGGGTCAGGAGTCAATGAACGATAAGACTACCGCATTCAGCGCAGGTATGGCAGGTCTTACAGACAACCGCCTCCTCCTTATGTCGCACGGTGTGCAGGCTTATGCCAGTGTTCCTGGCGACTCTGAGACAAAAGAGGCTCGCAACTCTTGGTTCGCAATGGCTAACTACGCTTACGGCAACCGCTACTTCCTCGACCTCTCAGGTCGTCGCGACGGCTCTTCGCTCTTCGCAGAAGGTCATCAGTGGGCTACATTCGGTGCTGCTGCCCTTATGTGGAATGTAACCGGTGAGAAGTTTATGCAGTCGTCAAAGAAGTGGCTTGACGAGTTGCACGTTAAGGCTTCTTACGGTGTTACTGGTAATGCCAATATCTCTTCAAACCTCGCATTAGCTCTTGCAGGTGTTAGTGGCAACTATAATGGTGTCGCAGGTCTTGGCGTTGTTAATCCGCGCAACTCAGAACTCTCTTGGGAGAAGGTTAAGACCCTCAACCTCGCACTCTCTGGACGTATGTTCAAGAGATTTACATACAACTTCGAGTTCTTCGACAAGAAGACTGTTGATATGCTTCTTGCTGTGCCGGTATCTTATACAACAGGTTTCGGCTCTCGTTATGCTAACGTAGGTTCGCTCTTCAACCGTGGTTTCGAGGCTACAGTAGGATGCGACATCTTTAGCACAAAGGATTTGTATTGGAACGTAAGTGCAAACGTAAGCTACACAAAGAACGAGATTACGAAGCTCTTCAACGGTCAGGACGAGTACGCTATGAGCGACTATACCAAGCTGAAGGTAGGTCACCCGTACGGTGAGTTCTATATGGTACGTTGGAGCCACGTAGACCCTGCTGACGGTCAGAACGTATGGCTCGACAAGTACGGCAACGAGACAAAGGTTTACGACGAGAACAACCGCGTGTTTACGGGCAAGAACGCAGCTGCACCTTGGCAGTTCGGTCTTAACTCTACTACATCTTGGAAGGGCTTGACACTCGAGTTGCAGTTTGCTGGTGTGTTCGGTCGCTCAATGATCAACCAGGAGCGTTACTTTATCGAGAACCCAAGTTTCGCAACACAGTGGAACCAGAGCACAAAGATGTCCGATATGTGGCAGAAACCGGGCGATGTTACAACAATCGCTGCAGCTAACGCACAGCGCCATATGGATACCCACTTGCTCGAGAACGCAAACTTCCTTCGTCTGAAGTTCTTGCAGCTCTCTTACAAGTTGCCACAGCAGTGGATGAACGCTACACACATCCTCAAGGGTGTTACTGTTTACTTCGCTTCACGTAACCTGTTCACCATCACTAACTATAGTGGCTACGATCCTGAGGTTGACGGATTCTTGTCTGTAGGTAACTATCCTAACACACGTCAGTTCTCATTCGGTGCACAGTTAACATTCTAATATATCACATATAATAAGGAGATAAAGTATATGAAAAAAATATATTTGACATTGGCACTTGTAGTTGGTCTTATGACTACTTCTTGCGAGCTCGACATCGAACCAGTAGGCTACCTGCCTACCGATTCGGCATTTGAGACTCCTTCCAGCTTCAACGCTGCGCGTGCCACACTTTATGCAGCACTCAAGGGCTGCGTAAGCGGTAATAGCTTCATTAACTCTACCGACGTGCAGTCTGACCAGTTCAATGCTATGGCTGGTTTCTCAAACACGCTCGGTGACATGTATCGTTGGGACTTTACAACACAGACAGAATCGTTCTCAAGTGTGTATGGAGGTTATCAGGGTCTCATCTCGCAGGCTAACTTCATCATCGATGGTTATGCAAAGGCTAAGCCAGAGGAAAAGCCCGACCTTTTCCCTGACGGTGACAACGTGAAAGGCACTGAAGGTCTTAAGATTGCACATGCAGCATTAGGCGATGCTTACTTCATGCGTGCTTATGCTATCTTCGGTCTTTTGGAGTACTATAGTCCCGCATATAGCGAAACAAATGCAACACAGCCAGACCTTGGTGCATCATACAATTTGCATTTTAGCGAGAACTTTGACCCTGCATCATATCCTGGACGTAACACACTTGAAGAGTCGTACAAGCAGGTTAACGATGACCTCGACAAGGCTATGCAGTATGTTACAACAACTGGTATATACCGCTCTGAGTATGTAACTCTCGACTGTATCCACGCTCTTCGTGCACGTGTAGCTCTGAATAAGAAGGATTACGTGACGGCATATAAGGAGGCAGAACTTGTTATCAAGAACACTACTGCAAAGTATGCACTTTGTTCTTCTGCATCTCAGCTTGTCAACGAGTGGTACTATGATGGTATGCAGTTCCAGTATGACAAGAAGTATAATGGTACTTCGGAGTCGCTCTTTACCCTTGTTTCATCTTCAACATCCGACCTGCCTAACGCTACGGGTGGTGTTTATCTCCCGAAGCAGGTTGGCTCGACACCGGACTATATCCCGACAAAGGATTTGTTGAGCCTCTACGATGCAAAGGACTACCGCCGTTCTGTATTCTTTACAGAGGTTAGCGTGGTTACATCTACTGGTGCTGCTGGTCGTGTACAGTGTCTCAATAAGTTTAACAAGGAGGGTATCCTTTGGCTCATGACAAGTAAGGACGAGTCGGCAGAATTCACTCACATGCCGAAGGTGTTCCGCTTGCCTGAGATGTATCTCATCGCAGCTGAAGCTTATGCACTCGCTCCTACACATGACCTGACAAAGGCTGCCAAGTATCTGAACGACTTCCGTAAGAAGCGTATCTCAGGCTTCAAGGCTGTGACATATACAGATGCTGCAACTCTTCTTTCTGATGTAAAGGATGAACGCGCACGCGAGTTCGTAGGTGAGGGCTTCCGCTTCAAGGATCTCAAGCGTTACGGCATGGGCGTAAAGCGTGGCGTACCACAGCAGCGCGACCTCTGTAGCAACCCTGGTCCTAACACAACCGATCTCAACATTGCTGCGACAGACTATCGTATGCTTTGGCCAATCCCGAAGGACGAGGTTGAGGTAAGTGGGAAATATGAGAAGGTGAAGCAGAACCCTGGCTACTAATTCATAAAACGAATACGTAACATTTTAAAACAGAACAAATATGAAATATATAAAATTGTTCATGCTGATGGTTGCAGCCATACTCTTCACTGCTTGTAGTGATGAAGAAACCTACAACACAGATGCAACTACTGCCGTGGAGTTTGAAAAAACTACAATGACAGTAAAGGAGAACGAGGGACTGATTAAGCTCCCTGTTAAGATTACCGGAAAGCGTAATGGTATGATTCGTCTCACCATCAAGGCAGAGGGCGTTGATGGTGGCAGCGAAGCAGCAGCTAAGGAGAGTGTTAATGGCTCTGAGGGCGACTATTCAATCACAACCAAGACTCTTGTTGTGAAGACCGACACTATTACAAGTGAGGTTATGAACTTCGAGATGAAGGTGCTTGACGATAAGATTATTAATAGCGACCGCAAGGTGCGCTTCACACTCAGCGTTGAAGGTGCAAAGTTAGGTGCGAAGAATACTCTTGACGTGAAAATCGAGAACGATGAACGTACAATTTATGACCTCATTGCTGGTGATTGGTTGATGTACTATTCTGAGGTGCAGTTTGACAAAGAAGGCAATCCGTTGATGAATGAAGACGGAACTCCGGTTGTGAGGGATTACACGGCAGACGTTACATTGTCTGTAATTGCTGATGATGATTCACCACTTCGCGGTAAGCAGGTGCTTGCTTATACTTCTAAGTTCAATTTCGCTTTGACAGGAAGTGAAGTGCCGTTGTCATGGAGCTTCAACTACTCGTATGATGAGGCAACAAAGAACGGTCAGCTGAATTTCAACTGTACATCTACGGAAACTGTTTACTCAATCCAGGGCTACGAGTTCTCTTGGCAGGTAGTAAAGAATAACAAGTTGGCTGATGGTGAGATTAAGGGTAAGTTCACTGTTGATGAGAACAACGCTGTTTCGAAGGAGATAACATTCAATCCTAACGATGTACTCTATATCTCTGCTTCGGGCATGTCCATTCCCTATGTTAACCTCAAGCTTCAGAGAAAATAAGACTTAAACTCGTTATTGTGATTTACACATAATATAAACTCATAGGGCGGATTGTCGGGGTTTTAATGACTCCGTCAATCCGCTTAGTGTTTTTAAAAATCAATTCAAAGATATGACAAAGAAATTTATCGCAATTGCTCTTCTTGCTTCAGCCGCACTGCAAGTTTCGGCAGCAGAACGCTCGGAGACTCAGATACGTCAGGCAGCCGCTGCTGCGCTTGCGAAGATGCCTTCTGCAATGCACAAGGTGCGCTCGGCCCAGCCTTTGCGCATACTTGCAAAGAACACCCAGCTCACAGTTGTTGGCTACGAAAATGGTGGCTTTGCCATAGTTGCTAATGACGATCAGTTTAAACCCGTGTTTGGCTACTCTGAGACACAGTTTACAACAAACAATAACCCTGGCTTCGATTGGTATATGACAACGCTGAACGCTTCGCTCGAACGTGCAAAGCAGCAGGGACGTAAACTGGAAGAAGCCAAACCGTCGCCTGAATACGCAGCAAGCGTAGGCGAATTGCTTACCACACGTTGGGGACAGGATACTCCATACAACAATATGACTCCGCTCTACACCGACAAGAAGACGGGCAAAAAGAAGCATTATGTTACGGGATGTGTGTCTACCGCGATGTCTATGATTTTGCACTATTTCAAGTATCCGGTGCATGGTGAGGGCGATGTTCGTTACGACTTTGCACCTGGTTCAGGTGAACCGTCACAGACTCTTGAGGCTGACTTTAGCAATACTACATATCAGTGGGATAAGATGCTCAACGAATACAAGGATGGCTCTTATACCGAAGAGCAGGCTAATGCTGTAGCTACTATCATGAAGCACTGTGGTTATGCCGTGAGTATGCAGTACACAATCAGCGGTTCGGGTGCTTTCATCTATGAGTCGTGCCGTGCGCTACGCAAGTACTTCGGCTTTAATAAGCACATAAAGTGCTATAATCGTTCGTTCTTCAATGTAGAAGAGTGGATGAATATTGTTTATCGCGAGCTCAACGACAAGTGTCCAGTGCTTTATGGTGGTCAGAGTAATACTACTGGTGGTCACTGTTTCATTCTTGATGGTTACAATGAGGATGGCGATGTGCATGTCAACTGGGGATGGAACGGTGACCAGAATGGATATTTTGATATCGCAGGTCTCAATGGTTTCAGCGACGGACAGCAGATGGTAGAGATGCGTACTGCAACTGATAAACGTTATCAGGGCTCTGTACGCTCGCTCATTTGCATGAGTGGAAAACTGGATATGACCTATGATGAGAAGACTATCACCGCAAGCTTGGATGGTTATTTGATTAATACCGATATTGATCCATTCTCGGGCTATATTCAGCTTAGAGCTATCAATATCAAAACAGGTAAAGCTTATCTCCTAAAGAAAGGACAGCGACTGGATGGCCAGGATACAAGTAAGGGATTCTGGATAGATGACATTACTGGTTCTGTAGCAGCACTCCCTGCTGGCGAATATCGCGTGTTCCTTGCTGCTAAGGACGACGAAGAAGAGACATGGCAGCCAATTCGTAGCCATGAGGTAGACCATAATAGCTATATCTTGGTTATCAATGAAAACCGTGAGATAGAGTCGCTTGAGTTGGATAGCGACAGTAGCTGGACCGGTATTGAGAGTGTAGTGACAAGTGGTAACACCACACCTGCTGTGCGCGGTGTCTACTCGCTCGACGGACGCTATCTTGGCAACGATATGTCGAAGCTCGGTAAGGGACTCTACATCGTTAATGGCGAGAAGGTTGTGAAGTAAACAGTTTAGTTCACATTATATATAAAGCAAATGCTTAACCGGCAAAACGCTGGTTAAGCATTTGCTTTTTTGTTAATCGGTCTTGTTGCTTGCTCGTTCTTCTATTCTTCCACTACATTCTTCTGTATTTCCATATTGTTAAGTCTCCTTTTGAAAAAATATATTATCGTTTTTTTTGTTCTTTCCTATTTTTAGCGTATTTTTGCATAATCATATAGGCTGCACGCAGCAGTCTTGCTAAATACAATGCTTATGCAAACAAGATGTCACCTTTCGGTAATCGCCCACAAGTTGGCGGAAAAATACGGCGAACGTCCCGCGTTCACCTATAAAAGCTTTGGCTCTTCTGTTTGGAAGAAGGCCAGTTACAACCGCTTCTCACAGTTGGTAAAGCAAGCGAGCAACGCTCTGCTCAACCTTGGTGCGAAGCCGCATGACAAGATTGCTGTGTTCTCGCAGAACTGTCTGCAGTACCTCATTACCGACTTCGGTGCCTATGGCGTGAAGCTTGTATCTATCCCGTTCTATGCCACAGCCTCTGAGCAGCAGATACAATATATGATTAACGATGCGCAGGTGCGCTTCATCTTTGTCGGCGAGCAGGAGCAGTATGACAAGGCACACCGTATATTCGCACTCTGCCATACGTTGGAGCGCATCATCATCTTCGACCGCTCTGTGCGCATCTCTACACACGACCCCGCTGCACTCTACTTCGACGACTTCCTGAAGCACGGCGAAGGCTTGCCACGCCAGTCGGAAGTGGAGCAGCTGTATAACGAGGCATCGATGGACGACCTCTGTAACATCCTCTACACATCCGGCACAACTGGCGATTCAAAGGGTGTTATGCTCACATACGGTCAGTACGATGCAGCACTCACAGCTAATGCCGCTGTGGTAGACATCAGCGATAAAGACCGCACAATGCAGTTTCTGCCAGTCACGCACATCTTCGAGCGTGGTTTCACATACCTCAGCTTCTCGGTCGGAGCACACATTATTATTAATACCGACCCACACGAGATACAGCAGTCGATGCGCGAGACACATCCAACGTGTATGTCGGCAGTGCCACGCTTCTGGGAGAAGGTGTATCAGGCAGTGCTGGAGAAGATAGAAAGTGCAAGTCCACTCCAGCGGAAGCTCTTTCGCCATGCGCTTGAGGTGGGACGCCGCTACAACGTCGACTGCAAGAGTCGTCGCAAGTGTCCATCGCCATGGCTTGCTATGGAGTACAAACTCGTAGATAAGACAATTCTGCGACTCGTTCGCAAGCAGCTCGGCTTGGAGAATGGTAATATATTCCCAACAGCTGGTGCGCGTGTGGCACCGGAAGTAGAACGCTTCGTTCACTCCGTAGGCATCAATATGGTTGTGGGCTACGGCCTCACAGAGAGTCTTGCCACCGTATCATGCGACCGCAGCGACAAACCATACACAATCGGTGGCGTAGGCTATCCGATTCCGGGCATCGACGTGAAGATTGGCGACAATGATGAGGTACTCCTCAAGGGTCCGACCATCACTAAGGGTTACTATCACCGCGACGCAGCCAATAAGGAGGCATTCACCGAAGATGGTTACTTCCGCACAGGCGACGCTGGATACATAAAGGACGGCGAACTCTTCCTCACCGACCGCATCAAGGACCTCTTCAAGACCTCCAACGGCAAGTATATCGCGCCGCAGCTCGTAGAGTCGCTCATCCTCGTCGACAAGTATATCGACCAGGTGGCAGTCATCGCCAACGAGCGCAAGTTCGTATCGGCACTCATCGTGCCAGAATTCCGACTCGTGGAGGAGTGGGCGAAGGAGCACGGTGTCGAATTTAGCTCACGCGAAGACCTCTGCGCCAACCCGAAGGTGAACAAGATGATTCTTGAACGCATAAAAACCTTGCAGCAGCAGCTCGCACACTACGAGCAGGTGAAGCGCATCACACTCATCCCGCACCACTTCTCGTTGGAGTCGGGCGAGCTCACCAATACGCTAAAGATACGCCGCCCTGTGGTGTACAAGAACTACAAGCAGGAAATAGAAAAAATGTACGAAGAATAATGATCACTTCCGACCAACTGAAAGATGTGCTTGAGCGCACCGATGCCCTCAAGCACTATCTTAATATAGACCAGAAGAAAGTAGAATACGAAGAAGAACAGCTCCGCACGCAGGCTCCCGACTTTTGGGAAGACCCGAAGCGTGCTGAGGAACAGATGAAGAAGGTGAAGACGCTGGAGCGTTGGATAAAAGGCTATGCTCACGTGCGTCAGCTTGCCGATGAGCTGCAGCTCGCCTTCGACTTCCATAAAGACGAACTCGTCACCGAAGAGGAGGTAGACGACGACTACTCGAAGGCAATCACCGCCATCGAAGACCTCGAACTGATGAACATGCTGCGCCAGAAGGAAGACCCTATGGACTGCGTGATGAAGATTAACTCAGGCGCAGGTGGCACGGAGAGTCAGGATTGGGCGCAGATGCTCATGCGTATGTATATGCGCTGGGCTGAGGCTCACGGACATAAGGTGACAATCAGCAACCTTCAAGAGGGCGATGAGGCAGGCATCAAGAGCGTTACGATGGAGATAGAAGGCGGCGAGTACGCCTACGGTTTCCTCAAGAGCGAGAACGGAGTGCACCGCCTCGTGCGTGTGTCGCCGTTCAACGCGCAGGGCAAGCGCATGACATCGTTCGCTTCGGTGTTCGTGTCACCACTTGTCGACGACACCATAGAAGTATATGTCGATCCATCGAAGGTTAGTTGGGACCTCTTCCGCTCAGGCGGTGCAGGCGGTCAGAACGTGAACAAGGTAGAGACTGGTGTACGCCTGCGCTACCAGTACACCGACCCCGATACCGGTGAGGAAGAAGAAATCCTCATCGAGAACACCGAAAGCCGCAAACAGCTCGAGAACCGCAACAACGCTATGCGCCTCCTCAAGTCGCAGCTCTACGACCGCGCCATGAAGAAACGTCTTGAGGCGCAAGCTAAGATAGAGGCAGGCAAGAAGAAGATAGAGTGGGGCAGTCAGATACGCAGCTACGTCTTCGATGACCGCCGCGTGAAGGACCACCGCACCAACTATCAGACCACCGACGTCGACGGCGTGATGGATGGCAAGATAGACGGCTTCATCAAGGCGTATCTTATGGAGTTCCCAGTGAGCGAGGAGGAATAAGAGAGGTGCTATAGAGATTCTGTAGGTTCTATGTGTCATAGAAGCTATAGAAACTATAGCTCTTCTAGAAACTATAGCTCTTCTAGAAACTATAGCTCTTCTAGAAACTCTAGCTCTTCTAGAAATTCTAGAAGATAAAAGACAAAACAATCAATTAAAAATCAAAATAACTATGAGCCAGAAAAGTAATATTCGTCGCGCAAAGTATGCGGCAGAGCAAGAGAAGAAAGCAAAGAAGGTTATCAAGGGCATCATTTGGACGCTTGTTGTGCTTACCGCAGCGTTCATTGTTTGGTCGTTAACCCAGGTATAATAGACACAAAATATGAGTGGATTAGAAATAGAACGTAAGTTCCTTATACGTGAAGGCAGCGACTTTAAGTCGGCTGCCTTTTCTCATAGCCATATCAAACAGGGATACATGCCCTGCCAGACGGCTACCGTTCGTGTTCGCACCCGCGACGACCGCTCCTGGCTCACCATCAAGAGTCACAGTGACCGTGCCGGACTCTCGCGCTACGAGTTTGAGAAGGAGATAACGAACGATGAGGCGGAGCATCTCTTCGAGCTTTGTCGCGGCGGAGTGATAGACAAGTGTCGCTGGCTCGTGAAGTCGCCCGATGCGCGCCACACGTTCGAGGTAGACGAGTTCTTCGGCGACAACGCCGGACTTGTGGTTGCAGAGGTGGAACTCGCCTCGGAGGATGAACCCTTTGCAAAGCCCAGCTTCATCGGTGAGGAGGTGACGGGCGACCGCCGCTATTACAACTCACAACTGCTCGTACACCCGTATAAGGATTGGTAACTATAAGGGGGTGCACTTGTCTCAAGTGCACCAACCGAGCAATGTTGATATACCTCTTGCTATGTTGGTGCACTTGAGACAAGTGCACCCCCTAAAGTCAGCATCCGTGAAAATCTGAAATCTGTGGGAGTATATCTCAGCAGAAAGTTCTGTGTGTTCCGTGAATTCCGTGGGAATATTCCTTGGCAGAAATGAAATCCGTGGGATTGCCAAGGCATATCATAACTCTCAATTCTCAATTTTCAACTCTCAACTAAGAGAGAACCCCACGTTACTTTTGTCGTTCAAGAAACTTTACCAGTCCCCAACGCACGGAGCGCAGTCCAAACTGCTCGGTGTGAATGTCCTCCGGCTTAATCCACATACACTCTGCAGCATCGTCGTTGGCGGCGAGCACCGTCTCATCCTCGATGTCGCACTCGTAGAACATGTCGAGCGTAGGCAGTTCGATGCCACTATAACGATAGACGTTGGGCAGCGAGAAGAGGTAGTGCACGGCAGTGACATTTAGTCCGGTCTCCTCCATCACCTCGCGCTTCACGCCCTCCTCCGATGTCTCACCAATTTCGGTAAATCCGCCAGGGAGATCGAGTGTACCCTTTGCAGGCTCCTGCTTGCGCAGAGTGACGAGTATTTCGCCCTTGCTGTTCTTGATGATTGCTACGTTGGCTGCACTGGGATTCATAAAATACTCGAATCCGCAATTCTCACATTTCTTACTTCTCACACCATTCTCTACAAAATGATGGCTGCCACAACGTGGACAGTACTCGAACTTCTCTAATGGATGCATTTCTGTTACTATTAATTAATGATTACAAAAGCACTTTTATGTACTGCAATATTACAAAAAAAGTGCTACCTTTGCAAATAAATATTCTAAAAACCAACTTTTGTAACAGAAATGAAATACTTCGCATACCCGATGCGCGGTTCTATGCTTGCGCTCAAGACCATACTTCTCTCAGTGTTTTGCCTTATTCTCGCTGCGCCTGCTCTCGCACAGCGCGCGTTCGACGTGCAACTTTGGCAGAAGAAAGCCCCAAACAGCAACGCCTTGGGCGATACCGCATACGTGAAGGTGTTCCTTCCGGAGGAGAAGCGTGCCACGGGGCGCGCTGTTGTCATCTGCCCTGGTGGAGGCTACGAGAGTCTGTCGATGGGGCACGAAGGCACCGACTGGGCTCCGTTCTTCAACGACCAAGGCATAGCAGCCATCGTGCTTCACTATCGTATGCCTGCAGGCAATCCGAAGGTGCCCGTTAGCGATGCTGAGGAGGCACTGCGCTTGGTGCGTGCCAATGCCGAGGCATGGCATATTGATAAGGACAACGTGGGCGTGATGGGATTTTCGGCAGGCGGACACCTCGCCTCTACGGTAGCCACACTCTCTAAGGACGAGGCTAAGCCCAACTTCCAGATACTCTTCTATCCGGTGATTACGATGCTCGATGGCTATTGTCATCAAGGCTCGCGTAAGAACCTGCTCGGCGAGCGTCCACGCAAGAAGGATGAACAGAAATACTGCACCGACCTTCAGGTGACACGCCTCACACCGCACGCTTTCATCGCCCTCTCCGACGATGATCATGTGGTGCAACCGATGAATGGCGTCAACTACTACGCTGAGCTTTATCGTCACGACGTTCCGGCGTCGCTACATGTGTATCCTGGTGGCGGACATGGCTACGGCTTGCGCACCAGCTTTCGCTATCACATCGAGATGCTGCTCGATCTGAAGGCGTGGTTACAAAGCTTCTAAATATTGTCAATAAACGAAGTCATTCTGCTTATTTTCCGAAAATAATGCGTAAGTTTGCATATTAAAACAAGCAAACAAGCAATACAACGATGAATATTATGACAAAAAAGGTTGCTGCATTTGCTTTTGCAGCACTTACTGCGCTCGGCTTCACATCATGCAACGAGCGCAAATTCCACGTGGAAGGCAACATCGAGAATGCTGCCGACTCCGTTCTCTACTTCGAGAATATGGGTCTGAATGGTGTACAGACCGTCGACTCGGTGAAACTCTTTGCCGACGGCACATTCTCGTTCGATGGCAAGGCTGCCACAGCCCCCGAGTTCTACCGCCTGCGTATCGCCGGACAAATCATAAACGTGTCGATCGATTCTACCGAGACCATCACCGTAAAGGCGAAGTATCCCGCCATGGCTTCCGACTACGAGGTGAGCGGATCGGACGACTGCTCGCGCATCAAGGAACTCGCACTAATGCAGATGCAGCTTCAGCAGCGCATCAACAACATCGCTCGCAACCCACAACTCGGTGTTGATGCCGTTGCGGATAGTGTACAGAAGGTGCTGGAGGCATACAAGACCGACGTGAAGACACGCTATATCTTCAAGCAGCCGATGAAGGCATCTTCCTACTTTGCCCTCTTTCAGACGCTATATGCAGGCGGTCAGCCCATGCTCATCTTCAACCCGCGCACCTCGGAGCAGGATGTGCGTGTGTTCGCTGCTGTGGCTACCAGCTGGGATGCGTTCTACCCCAACGCTGAGCGTGGTAAGAACCTCCACAATATAGCTATCGAGGGTATGAAAGAGGTGCGTATGTTGCGCAGTAAGGCTGAGGTATCTATCGACCCAGCGAAGGTGAACACTTCTGGTATGCTCGACTTCACGCTCACCGACAATCGTGGTGCACAGCGCAGTCTCTCTTCGCTCAAAGGTAAGGTAGTGATGCTCGACTTCCATGTCTTTGCTACTGGCGAGTCGATGAAGCGCATCATGATGTTGCGCGAACTGTATAACAAGTATCATGCTCAGGGATTTGAAATCTATCAGGTGAGCCTCGACGAAGACGAGCACTTCTGGAAGACACAGACCTCCGCACTGCCATGGGTGAGCACACGTATGGACGACGATTCGCAACAAGTACTCCGTCTCTACAACGTGCAGCAGGTGCCTACGTTCTTCCTGCTCGACCGCAACTGCAACGTCGTGAAGCGCGATGCGCAGATAAAGGATATAGAGGCAGAAATCAAAGCACTATTGTAATAGATTGTAAGTGGAAAAGCCCGTACGGTGCTTTTTTCTCTCAAATTGAAAGCATTTTTGACAGAAGTGCTTTCAATTTGAAACTTTGTGCTAATTATTACGAAAATGCCTTACTAATTTATTCGTATTTGCGTAAATAGTTGTAATTTTGCAGTCGTAATAATCATGGGGCTATCAAGGCTCCGCTTTAAGGTAAAAGGATAAGCAAAATGACAAAGTCGGTAAGATTTACAAAGATGCATGGAGCAGGCAACGATTACATCTACGTTGACGCGCAGAAGTACGACGTGCCCGACCCCTCTGCGGCTGCCATCGCATGGAGCAACCGCCACACAGGCATCGGTAGCGACGGACTTGTGCTTATCGGCAAACCTTATGGTGGTGTTGATGCCGACTTCTCCATGCGCATCTTTAACGCTGATGGTTCGGAAGCGAAGATGTGCGGCAATGCTTCGCGTTGCATCGGAAAGTATCTCTACGAGCGCCGACTCACCGACAAGACAACGATACGTCTGCAGACACTCTCGGGCGTGAAGCTTCTGAAGCTGCATCTTGTTGGCAACGAAACCCCGGAAACCAAGGTGGAGAGCGTAACGGTGGATATGCTTGCACCTTCGTTTCGTGTGCCCGAGCAGTATGACGAGACGGTTGGCGGAGTGCTAACCGTCGGTTCGCGCACGTTCCACGGCACGTTCGTGTCGATGGGCAACCCCCATTTTGTATGCTTTGTTGACGATATCGATACACTCGATGTGGCTCGCTACGGCTCTGCCATGGAGTATGCTACGGCGTTTCCAGAGCGTTGCAACATTGAGTTCGCAGAACTGAAGTCAGATGGCAACATCCGCACACGAGTGTGGGAGCGTGGCAGTGGTATCACCATGGCATGCGGCACAGGTGCTTGTGCAACAGCTGTGGCAGCAGCGGTTACGGGTAGAGCCTTGCGTCGTAGCATCATCGCCATGGATGGTGGTACCTTACATATCGAATGGAATGAAGCCGACGGACATGTCTATATGACAGGACCGGCGGCTTTCGTTTTTGATGGAGAAATAGAGATTTAAATCATAATTCAGGATTGCATGGTTCTGTGTTCAGCCTACAATGTTCTGCATTCAGCAATCATGAGATAAAAACTTAGAGAGTATGGCTTTGGTTAACGAACATTTCTTGAAACTCTCGGACAGCTATCTGTTCGCAGACATAGCTCGGAAGGTGAATGCCTTCAAGGTGTCGCATCCGCAGATGCGTGTCATCAGTCTTGGCATCGGCGACGTAACGCAGCCGTTGTGCCCCGCCGTAGTGGATGCAATGCATAAGGCAGTAGACGAGATGGCATCGGCTGACACGTTCCACGGCTACGGGCCAGAGCATGGCTACGACTTCCTGCGCGAGGCGATAATCAAGAACGACTTCGCACCGCGTGGCATACATCTCGACCCGAGCGAAGTGTTCGTCAACGACGGAGCAAAGAGCGACACGGGCAACATCGGCGAGATTGTGCGCTGGGACAACTCTATCGGTGTCACCGACCCGATATATCCAGTGTATATCGACTCAAACGTGATGTGTGGACGCGCCGGAGTGCTTGAAAACGATCGTTGGAGCAATGTCAACTACCTGCCATGCACGGCTGAGAATGGCTTCGTGCCGCAGATACCCGACCATCGTGTTGATATGATTTACCTCTGCTATCCGAATAACCCCACGGGAACGGTGCTCTCGAAAGCCGAACTGAAGAAATGGGTGAAGTATGCGCTGGCTAACGATACGCTCATTCTCTACGATGCAGCCTACGAGGCATACATCCAAGATGCCGACATACCGCACTCCATATACGAGATACGCGGCGCAAAACAATGCGCCATTGAGTTTCGTAGCTATTCGAAGACAGCCGGCTTCACCGGTGTGCGCTGCGGTTATACCGTCATACCGAAGGAACTCACCGCTGTTACGCTCGATGGCAAGCAGCGCGTGCCGCTCAACCATCTGTGGGAGCGTCGCCAGTCGACCAAGTTTAACGGCACAAGCTACATATCGCAACGCGCCGCTGCCGCAATATATACGCCCGAGGGTAAGCGTCAGGTGCGTGACACGATAGCCTATTATATGCAAAACGCCGAGCTGCTGCGCGAGTCGCTCACGCAGATGGGCTTCGAAGTGTTCGGCGGAAGAAACGCTCCATATCTATGGGTGAAGACACCGCACGGCATCGACTCGTGGCGCTTCTTCGAGCAGATGCTCTATGCTGTGGGTGTGGTCTGCACGCCAGGCGTGGGCTTCGGACCAAGTGGTGAGGGCTATGTGCGTCTCACAGCCTTCGGAAAGCGCGAAGATTGTGAGGAGGCGATGCGCAGGATAGGGGAGTGGATACGTTCCACTCACTAAATTTACATAACAAGATAAGAATAAAAACAATATAACGACTAAATACCCAACAGACAATGGCAAATTTACGATTTGAGGTTGTAGCCGATGCTTTCAATAAGAAAGCAGTTGAAGTGATCACACCCGTAGAACGTCCGTCGGAGTTCTTCGGCAAGAACGTGTTCAACCGTGCGAAGATGTACAAGTATCTGCCACGCGAAGTGTACGAAAAACTCATCGACGTTATCGACAACGGAGCACGTCTCGACCGTTCCATGGCTGATGCTGTGGCTAAAGGCATGAAACAATGGGCTGACGAGAATGGCGTCACACACTACACACACTGGTTTCAGCCGCTCACCGAGGGCACAGCCGAGAAGCACGATGCCTTCATCGAGCACGACGGCAAGGGCGGAATGATAGAGGAGTTCTCGGGCAAACTGCTCGTGCAGCAAGAGCCTGATGCCAGCTCGTTCCCTAACGGAGGCATCCGCAACACCTTCGAGGCACGCGGCTACTCGGCTTGGGACCCAACATCGCCGGTGTTCATCATCGACGACACGCTCTGTATTCCTACCATCTTCATCTCATACACGGGCGAAGCACTCGACTATAAAGCACCGCTCCTGCGCTCGCTTCACGCTGTGAACGAGGCGGCAACGGCTGTCTGTCACTACTTCTATCCGGAGGTTAAGAAGGTCATCTCCAACCTCGGTTGGGAGCAGGAGTACTTCCTCGTCGACGAGGGACTCTACTCGGCACGTCCCGACCTTATGCTCACCGGTCGCACACTCATGGGCCACGACTCTGCAAAGAACCAGCAGATGGACGACCACTACTTCGGTGCTATCCCCGAGCGCGTGCAGGCGTTCATGAAGGATCTTGAGATTCAGGCACTGGAGCTTGGCATCCCTTGCAAGACCCGTCACAACGAGGTGGCACCCAACCAGTTCGAGTTGGCACCAATCTTCGAGGAGACCAACATCGCCATCGACCATAACATGCTCCTCATGTCGCTCATGAAGAAGGTGGCACGCCGTCATGGCTTCCGTGTGTTGCTCCACGAGAAACCGTTCGCAGGCATCAACGGTTCGGGAAAGCACGAGAACTGGAGTCTTGCTACCGACACCGGCGTGCTGCTCCACGGACCAGGCAAGACACCGGAGGATAACCTCCGCTTCATCGTCTTCATCGTAGAGACACTCATGGCTGTATATAAGCACAATGGACTGCTCAAGGCTTCCATTATGAGTGCCACGAACGCCCACCGACTCGGTGGAAACGAGGCTCCTCCTGCTATCGTGTCATCGTTCCTCGGTCGTCAGCTTACAGAAATTCTCGACCATATAGCAACTTCCGACAAGGACGAGCTCTTCGATGTAGCCGGCAAGCTGGGCTTGAAGCTCGACATCCCAGAGATTCCAGAACTGCTCATCGATAACACCGACCGCAACCGCACGTCACCATTCGCCTTCACCGGAAACCGCTTCGAGTTCCGCGCCGTGGGCTCAGAGGCAAACTGCGCTTCGGCAATGATTGTGCTCAACACCGCCGTGGCTGAGTCTCTCCATTCGTTTAAGCAGCGTGTTGACGCGCTTATTGAGAAGGGTGAGGATAAGATAAGTGCTATTCTTGAGGTGGTTCGCGAGGACGTAAAAACCTGCGCACCAATCCATTTTGAAGGCAATGGCTACTCTGAGGAGTGGGTAGAGGAGGCTAAGCGCCGCGGCTTGGATTGTGAAACGTCATGTCCGAAGGTCTTCGAACGCTATCTCGACGAGTCGACAATACGCATGTTCGAGAGTCAGAACGTAATGACACGCAAAGAGCTCGAGGCACGCAACGAGGTGAAGTGGGAGACCTACACCAAGAAGATACAGATCGAAGCACGCGTCTTCGGCGACCTTTCTATGAACCACATCATCCCCGTCTGCACCCACTATCAGAGCCGTCTGGCTAAGAACGTGCAGAGCATGTTCGACATCTTCCCACACGAGAAAGCCGAGAAACTCACCTCGCGCAACAAGAAAATCATCGAGGAGATAGCCGAGCGCACACAAATTATTGAGAACGGTGTAGAAGAACTCGTTGAGGCTCGCCGCGTTGCCAACCGCATTGAAGACGAGCATCTTAAGGCAATCGCCTACCACGACACCGTAGCTCCGAAGATGGAGGAGATACGCTATCACATCGATAAGCTCGAACTCATCGTTGCCGATGAACTTTGGACACTCCCGAAATATCGCGAGCTCCTCTTCGTTCGCTAACCGTTTTAAAGAATGGAACACTTTTTTGAACAAGAATATTGTTTCAAATAGCCTTTGCGCTTCTTCATAAAATAAAAATCCTGATTTCGTTTGGAAATCAGGATTTTTTTATTGCTGTCCAGTAACACTAAGTGTTGTCAAAGGTAGGCCTAAAGCCATCGTTCGCGTTCGTCGCCCAATCAGATTGCGTACGCAGTCGGTGTGGGTGGCGTACGTAATCTGATTGGGCGGCGAACGCGAACGATGCATTACTTTTATATATTAGCCAATGTCAGTCCTTTGCTCTACCACCTGAGCTATGGCTCATCCGATAAATCAGAGGGAACCCTTAGAACGCCAGTTTGAGTTTGAAACTCAAAGAGGAAATTTAAAATTAAACACACAATTTCATCAGACAGTATTCATATTGTCTGGTGAAACGTTTGCCTATTTTTTTATATCAAGCAGACATTGGCTTTCTATAGTATGTTATATTGCTTGGGCTACTTTTATAGAGGAAAGTTGGTCATAATTGTTTAGATTTAATTGGTATTTTAATTGAAATCACCTTCTAAGAAAATTTGGCACTTTTTAACGAGCTTTTCATCCATACATTTAGGACAGAACGAGGAATGGTTCATTCTATATGTGGAATCTGTATAGGCTCGATTTTCTGTTATTCCATTCTTTATGGCTTCACAGTTTGGGGTGGAGTGATAAATAATCTTGTCACCCATAGTTTGTAAGGCATTGATTCTTTTTCCTTCTATTTCTTCGGAATAGAAATTATTACCATCACCTTTTTTGCTTTCATATTCATCAATGGTGTTGCTTCTTCCATTATGATAACCTAAGAAATATCCACTAAAGAAAGTAATCAATACTATTGCAACAGTACTGGCTACAATGATTATTTGTTTCTTTGTTATTTCAATAGTCATAATCAAATTTTTAAATCAAACAAACTTATATAAAAAAGCGAATTATACGCAAGTTTTATAAAAAACGTTGAGACCACAACCATGCATAGCCTTCAGACTATTCATGCTCTACGCATTTTTCAGTAACTTTATAGCGGAGTTTCCTCTAATGAGTTAATAAATGGGCTTTTAATCCCAATGTTTTACCTAAATTCCAAGTCTATGAGAAATGTCTGTGGTCTTGATGTTCACAAAGATAATGTATTTGTGTGTATTGACAAAGAAAATGGTGAGAAAATCCAATTCAAGGCAGGTGTTTTGACCAAAGAGCTGGATGCTTTGTGTGAAACTCTTGTTGCAAATGATGTTACAGAGATAGCGATGGAGAGCACTAGCGTCTATAGGATGCCTATTTGGCGTGTTTTGGAAAACGACTACAAAATGCTCTACCAACTGAGCTATGGCACGTATATATACAAAAAAGAGTCACTCCGAAGAATGACTCTTTGTAAGTGGTACCACCAGGAATCGAACCGGGGACACAAGGATTTTCAGTCCTTTGCTCTACCAACTGAGCTATGGCACCATTGTGCTTTTTCTTAAGCGAGTGCAAAGGTAGGCATTTTAATTTTACTGTGCAAGTTTTTTGCTGCTTTTTATGCGGAATGAGTGCAAATATTTCTATTTTGTGCGTTCTAATAAAATTTTCTGTGAAAACTTGCACGTATTACGAAAAAAGTACGTACCTTTGCACTCGCTTTTGAGATATGTCTCATTCGGCAATCGGGATGTAGCGCAGTTGGTAGCGCACTACGTTCGGGACGTAGGGGTCGCAAGTTCGAATCTTGTCATCCCGACACGGCGACAATCGATTATCGGTTGTCGCTTTTTTTGGCTCATATAATATTGTTGTGTTTTTAACAATCTGCATTTCTTATGCAAACAACTGTTTTACCCTATAAAGATAGAACTTCAGATCATTCACTCCTCTGAATTCAGCCCTGAATGTTTTTAGCTTGCAGTTAAACGATTCTGCACTGGCGTTAGTTCTTTTGTCATTGAAGAAATTCAGTATTCTGTCATAATGGTTTTGAAACGTTTTGATGACTGTATTAAACTCTTCACAGTTCCATTGCTCAACCTGATTAAACCATAATGCGAGTTTGGGTC
>CDZI01042093.1_pt1 | contig 24124 bp, 22 predicted proteins | sample 554811 | NCBI WGS metagenome assembly CDZI01 (sample SAMEA3182110, study PRJEB8094) | gut metagenome | biome: human; feature: gut; material: Stool; isolation source: human stools | place: Canada | collected 2013-04-23
ATATCATTGCCTGCCGTTTCAACAATCGTATAAAGTACAGTCTTACCCATGAACGCAAATGGATAGAGCTAACAGACGGATTGGAAATATCCGAAACCATCTATCAGGCAAACAGTTGGGAAAAGCCTAGACGCATTGTGATGATCAGGCAAGAAATAGACAAGCGCCCCAAAGCTGCAGGAAAGCAAATCAAGCAACTGGAGCTTTTTGAGGATGAGGAAGATTTCGGAAAATACCGATACAGCTGCTTTGTAACAGACCTTGACCTGCCGGCCAAGATTGTATATGACTCATATCGCGGAAGAGCGGATTCTGAGAATAGGATAAAGGAACTGAAGAATGATTTCTCCATCGATGACTTTGTCACAAATAACTTCTGGGCAACAGAGGCATGTGGGAATTTCATTGTCATGGCATATAACTTCATGTCGTTGTTCAGACATGCGCTGATCAATTCCAACAAGAAGAAATTTCTGAAGACTATCCGATACGAGTTGATATCGACACCAGCCTATCTGGGAAAAACAAAAGACAAGCACATCCTATATTTGGCTAGATCACTAAAAACACGACAATCATTCTTGTCTATATGGGAAAAATTAAAGGATTTCTCTTTGCCGTACGACACAGAGAAATCCTAATGACCGATTTGGGTTTAATGAGCTGCAACACTACAGATGCTGATTTACATTCAAGGGTCTATACGCCCACCTCTCATCGTGGCATATAGACCCTTGTCGTTTCCCGTGAAGTGCGGGTGAATATATGTTGCTGAGCAACTTATACTCCTTGCCCAGCTTAGGAGTTAACAATCTACTTTATTATTCAAATTTATATCTACACGTTATGGACTTAAATTCATACCCAAGGAATTTTTTGCTGACATGTTCATCACTAAGATCATAATCTGTAATAATATCAGCAGTCCAACAATACCTACCTTCGGCTTCGCCATCATTCATAACTTTCTGGTCTTTTGACAAAACCAAATCGATGAACCGGGTTTCACAACCATCAAAGATACCATTATTTCTGACATTACCATATACTTTTGTAAGATTGCCTAAAACTACTTTTTGAAGCCCTGGACAATCTGAAAAAGCATTTTCCCCGATTTCTGTAACATCTGGGAGGACTATGGATTTCAGCATGTCAAAATGCAAAAATCCTCTTGAAGGAATCTTCTTACATCCTATCAAAGTAAGGTTTATACTCCATTGCCTTGCATCTCCTTCTAGAAGTCCGATATGTATTGCATCCAATGTTTCTTCATCCACATCGGGAGCAAGAATGATATTGATGTAAGTCTTGCCCGCATCCAATTCCTTCTTGACGTCTTCCACAATTTGATCGTAAGTGATACCTTCGTCAGTCAGCGAAACAACAGTAGCATCCAGTGCATAACTCTTAGCATTTACTGTTGCTTGCGAGAATTTATAAGTTGCCAAAGGAGCTTCCCCATATTTCACATCGACTCTGGAATTTGTTACAAAATTACCATATAAATAGGCATTGCCCTTTTCATCAGATGTAAGGGCATAATTTTGATCCCATTTCATATCGCTGCTGCCCGCAGGAGTGTATCTATCGATGGTTACTGTTATTGGCTTATTTGGCATAGTTGCGATGCGGAGGCGTGAATAGTTGCGTGTTGCCTTGGAAAATTCTACGGTTATAGCCTGACCATTAGGGGTGATATTGGCTTTTCCCTCGATATATTCATCCGTTCCTGCAACCTTACCTTCTTTCAAAACTAATTTGCCGGCTTCCCATTTGTAATTAGGGGCATAATATACATGAGGAAAGGTTGGCACTTCGTCTTCTTTATAAGACAGCTCGCCACTTGCCAATTCCCAGCTACTGCCATTATATTTAAAAGTAGCATACTTAGTCCCTAAAGTTTTACTAGTCATCTCCAGAAGCAACTCATCTCCTTCAGCCCATGAAGTCTTGCCCGGATCAGGTGTACCTATAGCACGAGTCTGTGAATCTCCGAATGCAGGAAATTCACCAACAACCAACTGTACGTTGTTTTTGCCTGTTGTTGCGGTTGTTTCTTCTATATCACTTGTGCATGACGCCATTACTATAGTAACGACTGCCAGCATGATGTATTGAAATATCTTGCGCATAGTTATATCCTCCATTGTTTATTTGAGTTCTTCTTCATTTGTCCAACCAGTCATACCATCTACACTGATTCGGGTCAGTTCCACTTTGTCTTTTCCTACATCGAGTTTGTAGGTGTAGCGTTTACCCTCTTCAAAGTCCGTATCTGACTTCATTTTTGCATGGAAGTTTTGGTCGCCTATCTTGAATTTCACGAAAATCTCGCCAGCTTTGTAGGAACCAGGGATAACGATTGCAGAAAACATACCATCGTCATGCTTACAGGCTTGTACCCAATCTGGATTACCTGTAGGTGTACTCATTTCAAATTGCCCATGGATTTGGTCTCTGCCAAATCTAACACTGTTGTGTTTAGAATACACTTGTGGTTCACTCATATCCATATTAGGATAATCTGCAGTACCAACATGATATACTATTGTAACCATAGACATACGATGCTTCATTGGAATATCTACATAATCTTTAGGGACATCGTACCAATAGCCGTTTATTAAATCTGCAGCTTTCAACTTGGTCTCATCACTTTGGTCTATATGCAAATTATAGATAAAAGGATGGTTATATCAGAAGGATACCAAGCAATCAAATCACGCTTTCCTACTTGTTCCCAACGAAGTTTTTTGGTAGGTTCCCAACTGGCTAACCCATTTTCTTCCACATATTTATATTCACCAGTTTTAGTTGTTTCATCACCGAAAATTTGCAGTACACTTATTAGGTCCTCATTCTCCCAACTGTTACCGTGTCCCAATGTATTGACACGAGTCTGCATACCTCCAACAGAGAAAGTGGCATTGATTTCCTGCCCTTTCAGCGTAGGAGCCATATCTTCATTTTGCGTACATGCTGTAAAGCCCATAGCCATAAGGCTCATTACCGCATAGGAAATTCTTTGTTTTATCGTCTTCATAATCTTCAGTTTTTTATTGTTAGTGAGTTAGTGAGCGGCCAAGCTCACTAACCCTGTATTCCCTATTTTCAGAACCTTATTTATCATTACAAATCTATATCTGCGTCTAAATCACTTGAATCACCATTTTCCCAAGGAAATATATGAGCATCTTCTATAGTAATCCCCGTATTTTTAACAGTTATGTTGTATGTATATTTTTTGCCACCTTCAAATTGTCCATTGGTGGATGGTGTTATAGGGGTTGTGTATTTTACTTCGCTATCATTCAACAACAAGTAAATCTCTATATCCATCTTATTGCTTTCAAGGTTTTGCGGCAACATGATATAAGCAAAACTTTCTTCGCTTTCAAAAGGTACATCATAAAAAGGACGAGTAAGAGTAGCTCTGTCACCAATAGTTTCAACCGAACCTGTTCTTGTGTCAAATTTACCGCTTGTAAATATTCCTTTCAACTCTAAGCGATTGAATTTATAATTGTTATATTTGACACCCTGCCCTGGTTTAATTTTGAATTCAACCAAACTCATACAATGCTTAAAGCGATGTTCGATATCTGTAAAATTCACAATTGGAGATGCTTTGCTTGCAGTAGCTCCTGAGGCAAAAAGTACATCAGCCTTACAAGGTTGGTTTGCTTCTACCTCAGCCATATTCCAATTCATTTTACCATCAGTTAAGAATTTGCTATAAGGATAGTATGCACTAAATGTTGTCTCTTTGTTGTCCTTGAAATAGATGATGTTGTTATTGTCAGCAGCTTCAAAAGTACCATCCCCATTTGTTGTTACATACTTTTTGTTGTCTCCTGTTGTATTGCCTGTTGATGTGACATTTACGCCAATGGCATCGCCTGCTGTCCAGCTGTTGTTGTCTGCAGTTCCACGGGTTTTGATATTGTTGGAAATGTCCGCCTGTACGGTAGCAGCAACAGGACCATTGTTGCCGATACCGTCTTCTTCGTTAGCGCAAGCTGCAAACAGCAATGCTGCGGCTGCGATGTATAAGAATTTAAATTTTTTCATATATCTTGTTATTTAAGAGTTGTTATTGTGCTATATGTTCATTATTGTCTCCTGCCTCTGTCCAAGGCTTAATGGTTCCAGAAATATCTACGGCAGAACGACTCAATTTTACTACTGTATAGTGGTATCTTTTGCCACCCTCAAGTTTTACAGGCATTGTCCATACAAAAGGAGCGTCGTAACCATTCTTGAGGTCAAACTCTATCACTCGGCTTGCTTCTTCTGTAGGGAGCAGGATTGCCTCATACAGCTTGCCAGCTTCGGTAGTTTTCATCGTGATGTCCGCAGGAGTTTCTTCACCAGAGATAGTTCCATCCACAAGATTGAAAGTGGCTTTGGTATTCTGGCCTTTCACTGTCACAGTCATTTTCTTAAGGTCTTCTTGCGTGAGACCGTTACCTGGTTGAACATCCAAAATAAGATTGCTTAACTTATGGAAGAACCTCAAGTCAACCTGTGGCGTAGCTTTGTTGCAGCCTTCCGTCTTGGCATACATGAAGTCGATAGTTTCTTGTTTCGTTTGGTCTGTTACATCAAGTGCTACCTTGTAGTCATTGACAGTGGTCTGTGGATAGTAAGAATAGAAGTCCACATCTCCATCTATCGGGAAGAAAACAGTCTTACCACCAGAAACAGGTGAAAAGGCTATACTTCCATTTGACTGATAGCAAACATTGTCAACACCCTCTTTGATTACATCCGCAGAGAGTGTCTTGCCTGCTTCTGTCATGAAGATACCGATCCTGTCACCATCAGCCCAAGCTACACCAGCAGCACGGGTGTTTACGCTGATACCACCAGTAAACTGCACGGCTACCTTATCGTTCTGGGTAGAAGGTGCGGTGTCTTCTGTACTGCATGAAACCATTGCACCAGCCAAGAGTGCAAGGGCGAAGAACTTAGTCATCTTTTTCATCTTATAAACATTTTAAAAGTTATTATTATTTTATTTCTACTTCATTGTTGAGGTTCGTCCAACCGTTGATGGTAACCTCCAGATTCATCTTTGGCTGCATTTGGTTGTAGTTGAGTCGCAACTCATACTTTCCTCCAACCTTCATCGCAGGAGCGGTGATGTCATACTCTTGCAAGGTCCCGTTAGGCAGCAAGAGGCGGAGATAAACATGAGAGGCGGGGCTTCCCTGTATGGTCGGCATCAGTCGGATGACTTCTGATTGCAAAGTTGACTCAGTAGCCAAGATAGTAGGTATTTCCACTTCCGTTGGCTTTATGCTCGGCAACCCATAGTCGCCATCACCATTCTTCTGTGTAGGGAACAGACACCAGGCTGCATCTAATGCCTTGCCACTCATCTCTGTACCTTTAGGTACATTCTCTATGATGACGGTCAGTTCGGCAAGCACGCTCTTCATCGGGTTTTGCACCACATAGCTGCCTTCCTTGTTGTCTATCCTCACGTCGGCAACTCCGAAATAAGCATTATGCTTCACATCCTTAGGATTGGTCAAGCCTATTTGGATATTGTTCCAATTAGTCAAAGCCCTGGTCTGTTCACCGACAGTAAACGGTTCTGTGAGATTGGTGGCAGCCAAGATGCGATATGACCCTTCAGGAAGAACGAAGCGCTGACTTGCCACCTCCCGCGCACTGCCATAATGTTTTTCCTCTACAAGCGAGCCGTCATCGGCATTGAATATCCAGAGTTTCACATCCTTCACTTCCGTACCTTGGTCGGCTTCATCTGCCCAAGTGAGCGAAACAGACAAGCCACCATCATCCTCACCACCATGAACATCATGGTCGCAACTTGCCAACAGGCATGGGACGCATAACAGCACCCATAACCAAATATTAAATCTTCTTTTTGCTTTCATTTTCTATCTTGTTTTATGGGTTACTTATGATTGTCTTTAGTCTCTACTCGGCGAGCCTTATCCGCATCTTGGGTGTCATCGCTACCATTTCCTATTGCAGTAATGCGATTAGCCTCTATGCCATTCTTCACAAGCCAAGTCTTTACGGCTTCTGCACGCTGGCGAGATATACGTTTATTGACAGCCACGCTGCCTTTTGTGTCGCACCAACCTGTCACCGTCACCTTCATGTTCGGATTCTCCTTCAATGTACGTAGGATACCATTCAGCTTAGACAGCTCGCTCTGCTTGATGCCGATACTGTTGAAAGCGAAGTAGACGACGGGGAATGTCGCCTTCGGCTGTTCAACCACCTCTTGCTCTCCCACTCTTGTCGCAGCCTTTTCGGCGGTCTCCTGCTGGAGGGCGGTCTCCTTAGAAGAAATCACCTGCTGCGGTGCTTCCGGTTCTGTTGTCCTCACTTCCAGTTCTGCTATCGGCGTTGTTTCCACAACCATGTTCTTCTTTTTAACCTTTGCGAAGCTTATCCCCAACCTTATGCCACTCTCCCAAACAAAGTTGTTCTTATGCAGATGCTCCGGCATTCCGTCCATACGTTCGCCAGTAAGACGGGTCAGACCGGAATAGATGCCCAATTTCAGGCATGAAGTCAGTTGGTAGCCCACCTGCAAGTCTGCACCATAACCCAAATGCCAGTTGGTAGAACCTTTCATCACCTTGGCATCATCAGCTATAGTCTGGATATCAGCCTTGGTCGTTACTGCATATATATGAGGCGAGACAGCCAAATCCCATCGGCTGTTAGCTGTCTTATGGAACAACCCAAGGAGATTAACGTTCACTCTTGCTCCGTATCTGCCCATCCTGACATGGCTTTTCAGATTGGCATACTCCCAACTGTCCATGCCCAAGACACCTGCCTTGTAACGCACACCGTCGCTACCCAACCAATAGTTACGTTCTACGCAGCAGTCTTGTGCAGACATATTTACCTCTCCATACTTGGCAGATAACTCTGCCGAGAATATGGAGTTGAAACGATAGCCGCCATATAAGCCGGCAGCCCAACCAAGATGAGTCTTGTCGTATCCGAAACTTGAGAAAGTAGAGAAACCGAAAGGCATTCCACCTTCTACTCCGACGTACCAGCCTTGCGAAATAGTCTTTCCGTCTTCTTTTACTTCTGCTTTCACAAAAGCAAATGGAAGAATAAATGCAAGCATTGCGACCAGCAACCGATTTTTTGTTGTTAAATGATTTACCATATTATTTCGTTTATTTTTTTTCATTCCAGGAAATACAAGAGGTTTGTCAGAAAGATAAATATGGATGCCAACAGCAAAAAGATATAAAAGCGTTTTCTCTTGATGAAGTCACGAAAGCTATAGCGAGCCTTCCAATGATTCTCAAGATACATCCTGTACTCATGTATCATGGCATATCCGAAGATAATACATAATATGAGTACAAACACCCCGATGATAATCAGGGCTAACTCTATCCTTGGCATAGTTTCTATTACTTCTTTCATGTTGCAAATATCGTGTATTTCCACGAAAGAAGGTGCAGTTTTCCCCTGTTCATGTGTCGCATTCATACCAAAAAGGTGTCGCATTCATATGAATACGACACCTTTTTGGCTGTTTCTCGATAAAGATTTTGCTTTTTCTTGGTATTTTACGAAAAATGGTTATACTCAATTTGAATCATTTTGTGCTGTATCTGTAGATTGGAAGCCTCTCCATTCTGTAGGCGAGCAGCCTTCTTTTGTCTTGAAGATTCGGTAAAGATGAGTGCGACAAGAGAATCCACACTCGGCTGAAATGATGTCGTTGCTATAATCTGGATATTCCAACATCATCTTCTTTGCAGCGTTGAAACGTATCTCGCTGAGCCATATTCGGAAGTTAGAGTGCAAGCATTGATCGAAAAACAGGCTCAATTCGTTCTTTGATATACAAAGTGTACGAGAAAGCGTCAACATGTTTACATTACAATCCTTATAGCCCAAATCCATACACCATTGGTCAAGACTGCTTTGGATAAAGTTTCTGCGCTCCTCAGACAATTGCTGTAAAGGTTTTTCTACTTTCACCCCCCCCAGACAGCTGAATATTCTCTTCTTTATCCAATAGCTCTTCTGTTGGAATATAACTGTTGCCAAGAGCGATAAATGTAAGGTTGAAGAACAACAAGGCAAGCAATACAGCAGGACCTACTATATATAATAAGGTGGTAGAAAAGATGGCAATCGGCATAGCGAGAACTGCGAGCCAGAGAATGATTACACTTGCACGCGAATATCTCACGTAAGGCAACATATCCGTTGCAGCCATTGTCTCCAACATATTCTTACGCCTGATCATCTCCTGAATAATCATGTATATGCAATATAAAACACTTAGGCAAAACAACGCAAGCATCACATAAAGCCCATCTCTGATATACAGACTATGATGGAAACTGATACCCACACAAAAGACCACAATGATGGCAGCATAAATGCCACTACACATCAGTATCATCTTTCTGAGGTTAGAACGTGTGGTCTCTATGTTGTAGATACCTAAAGAGACAAGCGAGAAGCAGGGCGTATAGACGAGAATGTTGATGACCGCCCCAAGACTGTCGTCAGCAGCACGGAATCCGAAAACCATTTGCACCGCATATTGTATCGCCAGTCCTATCATGGCGACAACAATCATCCACCGTGAACGCTCATACCGCTTGTTCTCCCATCTTACATGAAGATGAGAGAGCCCCACAAACAGCCCGTTGATAAGCATGAATATGAAACATGCAAACTGAAGTAGAAATAATGAATCCATACGCTTCTATTCTTTTATTCACCCTCTCCGCTCGGCTCTGCCGCGTGCCAGAGCAGGAACATCCTCGCCACGTTTTTAGTACCACTGCACGGCGTTGCTGTATCCCGAACGCTTGTCATACTTGAGCGCATCCGTAAGCGTAGCAGCGTTACAACGGAACGAGAAGTTGTAGCTTGTGTACGGAGCAAGCACTACGGAGCACGCCATGTTGAAGCAATGGAGGTCGCGCTGCAGCGAAGCTGTGGTCATTGAGAGCTTGTTCTGGTCGAAGTCGTAACCGCTCGAGAACGAGATGTTCCAGCCGTCGCTAAGCCGCAAGTTACCACTAACGTTGAGGTTCTGCGAGAACTTGTACGGATAGCGCATCGTCTTCGTGTTGAACTTGCCACCCGTGTTCTCGCGCATCGTGATGCCATAACCGAAAGTCAGCGACCAGGGCATGTTGAAGCGCATGTAGCCGTCAGCATCCGTTTCGGCCTTGCCACCCCCACTCTTCTTGCGCGCGCCACGCTGGGCGTTCACCATCGTGTCGTCTACGTTCGACTCCACGTCGGTGTCGATGCCTTCCTCGTCGTCTTTTCCGTTACGCTTCTTGCGCTCCTTGTCGTCGCCACCACCGAACCATTTCTTAAGTTTGTCGGGCGTGAGCGTGAACGAAAAGTTCTGCGATGTACCCTGGAAGCGTCCGAACTTGCCCATGCCCCAAAGTGTGTGGTTGCCCACATAAGGACGGCCGTTCTTGTCAAGCTCGTAGGCATACGACGCAAAGACAGCCGTCATGTTGAACGTGTAGTTCTTCCACCACTTCAAGCGGATATGCATAGTGAGGTCGGAAAGCGGTTTTTCTTTGGCAGCCATATTGTAGCTCATCGACAGACCGAGTTCGTCGATAATACTAAGCTTCTTGAAACCCGTTGAGTCCTTGCTGCTCTTCACCTTCATCTCCACGTTGTTTGAGAGGTCGAACGCGATGTTGCCCGTCTTGCCTTTGCCCGGCACGCCGAAGAGCTGATCCTTATAAGGCGAGTACTCCACCAAGTCCACCGAACCGTCAGCGTTCGTACGCTGATAAGTCTTGTAGTAGCCGTAGCGCGACGCACTGAAATCGGGCGCATAACTGAAGCTGACGCTCGGAGTCAGCACGTGGCGAATAGCCTGAATCTTGTCGCCGAATATCTTACGGCTCGGCATATAAAAACCGTAAAGCTTCGTCGACGCACCGATAGACATACTATAGTTGTACACGTTGTTGAAACCGTATATAGTATCGCACACCTCGCGCTGCGCAGCAGCATCCCACGAGCGCATCACCTTGTGCGTGTACATGCGGTCCTGGAAGTTGAACGACGGCGAAATGTTGATGTAGTTGAACAGCGTGAAGTTGCCGCTGATAGGTATCGAGTGGTTCCAGCCGTTGCGCCAGTCCTTTATCAGATTGGAATGCAGCAGCTTGTCCTCCTTCGTGTTGATGCTGTTGGAGATATGACCCGTGTACGACATTGAGATCTTCTCGTACCAGCGCTCGTCGCCCGCAGCGTGCTTACGCTTGAAGGGGTAGAAGCGCGAGAGCGAGATGTTGAGGTCGGGCAGAGTCATCGCTATCGACGAGTCGCTCATGTTCTGCGAGAGGTTGGCTGTGGAACTGAGCGACAAACCGATACTCGAGAACGTAGTGCTCCACGACACAGACGACGTACGCGTCGACTGCGTGAGAGTCTGCGGATTATAGAGCGAGCTGAGGTTGTTGCGCTCGTAGCTCGACGTAGCGAAGTTCACGCTGGCTGAGAGCGAGCTGTAAGGGTTTGCCTTCTGATCCTGGCGGTGGCTCCACTGTATCTTGAAACTTTTCTGACGCGTGAAGTCGGGCATTCCCTTGTCGCCGGTCTGTGTGTTCTGAAAACTTGCATAGAAGCTGCCGCTGAAGCGATAGCGCTTGGTGTAGTTCATGGCAGCAGAGAGTCCCCATGAACCCTTTGTGTATATTTCGCCGAGGAGTTTGAGGTCCATCTTGTCGCTGATGGCAAAGTAGTAACCACCGTCGCGCAGATAGAAACCACGGTTGCTCTCATCGCCGTATGTAGGCATGATGAAGCCGCTCGAATAGCTCTTGGTGAACGGGAAGAAGCCGTAAGGAATGGCAAACGGCAGAGGCACATCGGCAACCACGAGATAAGCCGGTCCGAACACGACCTCCTTGCCGGGGCGCACCTTTGCACGCGAAAGAGCTATATAGAAGTCGGGGTGCTCGGCATCGCAAGTGGTATAGCGACCATGCTGAAGGAAGATGTCGCCGTTCGGACTGCGCTTTGATATCTCGCTACGCAAAAAACCGTCCTCCTGCTGCGTGTACACGTTGCTGATGAGGCCTTTCTTTGTCTTGAAGTTGAACGCCATGGTGTCGCTCTCGTACTTGTCAGAGCCCATGGAGAACACGGGTGTGCCGAAGAGTGTCATGCCAGTGGTGTCTGCCTTGTCCTTGGCTCCGGTAGCGTGTACTAAGGATGAGTCGAGACTCATGTGTATGCGCTCGGCAGCGAGGTCCATATTCTCGTATTTCACGGTGGAGCTGCCATATAGACGTGCTGTCTTCGTGACGGCGTCGTACACGAGAGAGTCGTTTGCCGAATAGTTTACTGGAGAGTTGATGCCTCCCGCACGCTGGCGGTTGATTGAGTCGAGGCGTATGGAGTCGTCGATAGCCTTATTGTGGTGGTAGATAGCGAGTTGCAGAGAGTCCATCTTGGTTGTGTCAACGCCTAATGCGAGCGTTGTGTCAACAGTAAGAGTAAGCATAGTGTCGTTAGCCGACAACAACGAATCGCGCAAAATGGTATCCGCAATATCACTTATCTCTATTGAGTCGCGAAGAACTTTCGCTCTCTTCTTGCGTTGCTTAGAGGGTGCGTCAGCACTTGCCATCACAAACATGATGGCGCAAAGCAATAGGGCTATAGCTGTCTTTGTTCTCAATTTGAATAATGTTGGTTCTTGTTGTTTACTTCTCTGGCTCAAAGAGTTCCTTCATCTTGCGGAACCGTGCCAATGTGTCGCCACCGAACTTGGCGAGCGAACGTTCTGCCTGTTCAATGGTCTTCTCGCGGTCGAGATGTGTCTTCGAGTAGAACTTATCGGCATAGCAGATAAGTTTCTCCTCTATCGTTTCGGGCTGCAAGTCGTGATGTGGCAATGGCAGATCTTGCGAAACGATGTCGTCAAGGGTCAGTCCGGCGCCGGTATGACGCTCGCAGACACGGGCGTAACGCTCTGGCAAACCCTCGCTACGCAGCATTTCAGCACCACAGACACCATGACGTATGTACGGCTCCGTGCCATGACACTCAATGCCGGGGGCATCTACGCGGATGATTCCGATGTCGTGAAGCATCGCAGCCTGCTCTACAAAGTCGCAGTCGATATGCAGTTCGGGATGTAACGAAGCAATCTGCAGCGCACGTTGCGCTACAGATTGGCTATGAGTGAGTAGGATATGACGCAACGCATCACATCCTACGTAGTATTTGTCAATTATTTGCTTATACATATATTTTTACTCGTGCTCGCGCTCGATGTATGCAATAACGTCGCCCTTCTGTACCTTTGAGCCACGCTTTGCGTTGATCTCAACGAGCTTGCCGCCAAGAGCAGCCGGCACCTCTACAAACTCGCCCCAAGGAGCCTGGATGTAGCAGAGCACATCGCCCTCCTTGTACTCCTTGCCGATGAACGGCTCTACAGTAGGTGCGCACTCGCCCTCGCCTGAGAACTCCCAGAAGATGTCACCCTTAACCGGAGCGACAACAGCGTCTGCCTTAGCGTGCTTGTAAGCACTGAGTTGCTCGGGAGAGATGTTAGCACCGAGCTTGGCATCCTTGAGCTTCTGAAGGTCGGCGAGGAAGTTCTTCTTAGCCTGACCGCTCTTGTAGTTGCGATACTGCTCAGGATGCATGGCGAGCTCGAAAAGCTCTTCGTCGTCCTGACCGCACTCCCATCCGTTTTCTGCCATCTCCTTGCGGAAGTCGTCGAGAGCGTCGGTGAGAAGTGTATGAGCGTCAACATCGGTAAACTCACGACCCTGCTTCTGTGCAAGCTCTACGAGCTCTGGGTCGATAGTTCCGGGGATCTTACCCGACTTGCCGAGAATCATACCCCACATAGAGTCGTCCATCATCACGAAGCGTCCCTTGCCCTGCTCGAGAGTGAGGAGGTTCATAAGGGCGATGTTCTTCACGTACTGTGAGAACGGTGTTACCAATGGAGGGTAGCCTACGCGTGGCCATACGTATTCCACCTCGTCGAAGAGCTTGATGAGGAGGTCGTCCATGGAGAGTTCGTCAAGGCCGTTCTTCTTGCGCACGTTGTTAATAGTGGTACGCATACCGCCGAGGTCAGCCATCATTGAACCCATCATACCGCCAGGCAGACCGCAACCGAGGAGGAGCGAAGACATGATCTTGTTGCCTGGGTTGATGAAGTAGCCGAGCCACTCGTCGATGAACTCCTGGGTCATGGCACGAGCCTTCATGTATGCGCTCATGTTGATTTCGGGAACGTCGAAGCCTTCGTTCTTCAACATGCTGATAACAGAGATAACGTCCGGATGCACCTTACCCCATGACAACGGCTCGATAGCTGTATCGATGATGTCGGCACCGTTCTGGCAAACCTCAAGGATTGAAGCCATTGAGAGACCAGGACCTGAGTGACCGTGATACTGGATGATGATTTCAGGATACTTGTCCTTGATCATCTTTGTGAGTTTGCCGAGGAATGCAGGCTGACCGATACCAGCCATATCCTTCAAGCAGATTTCCTCTGCGCCGGCAGCGATAAGCTGATCGGCAATGTTCATATAGTACTCCAGAGTGTGAACCGGAGAGTTGGTGATGCAGAGAGCACACTGCGGAGTCATGCCGCCTTCCTTTGCCCACTTGATGCTCGGAATGATATTGCGAACGTCGTTCAGACCATCGAAGATACGTGTGATGTTTGTACCCTGCTTTGCCTTCACCTTGTACATGAGGGCGCGAACGTCGTCAGGCACGGGGTACATACGCAGAGCGTTAAGACCACGGTCGAGCATGTGGGTCTTGATACCTACCTCATTGAAAGGCTTGCAGAAAGCGCGTACTGCATCGTTTGGATTCTCGCCTGCGAGAAGGTTCACCTGCTCGAAAGCTCCGCCGTTGGTCTCAACACGGGCAAAGCAACCCATATCGATAATCACGGGAGCAATACGCTCCAACTGGTCTTTGCGTGGCTGGAACTTGCCAGAAGACTGCCACATATCTCGATAAACGAGACTGAACTGGATTTTCTTTTTCATCTCTATTAGTTGATTTTTTTATTGTTCGTATAACGCAATTTGAAGAGATAGCGTGACTTTAAGCCACTGCACACCTCTTCAAATATGCAAAATTAGAGAAAAAAATTCAATTACTCAGTAATATCAACGCTTTTTTAGTAAATATTAGAGCTGAATTTCTATTACTTTATCAACATCTGTGGGCACTTCGTCGAGAGAAATCAGCACGCCACCGTCGCATTTCTGTGTCTTCACAGCCTTGCGTGTGGCGAAGTCGACAGCCTTGCGAATCTTCTTCGAGCCGATAGGCAGGAAGAGTGAGCGGTCCTGCAAGTTGAGAATATGCACAAAGAGACGGTTGTCCTTTTGTGTTGTCACACCCCAATCGTGCGGAGCAACGAGTCCGCCACGTGTGCCGTAGATTGTCTCGCCGTAAACCTTCATCCACTCGCCCATTTCTTTCAGGCGCTGCACAGCAACCTCAGGCAGACAGCCGTCTGGCTGAGGACCGATGTTCATAAGCAGATTGGCGTTGCGTCCGGCAGCGTTCACGAGATAATGAATGAGAGTCTTGGTAGATTTATAGTTCTGGTCAGTAATCTTGTAGCCCCACATGCCGTTCATGGTCTCGCAGGTCTCAAGCGGAAGTTTGCTGATTGCTTGACCCGACAGACCGGCTGTATTCTCGCCTGGAAGGTCGCGTTCGAACATCTGGAAGTCTTCGCCGTCGAACGGCTGAGAGTGGTGGTTATTGCCGATAAGGCAAGAGGGCTGCAGCTTATGTATGAGCGCATACTGCTCGGGCAAGCGCCAGTCGAACGACGGATTGATATCCTGATCCCACCAGCCGTCGAACCAGATAGCGTTCACCTCGCCATAGTTGGTGAGCAACTCTGTGAGCTGATTGTTCATAAACTGATAGTAGCAGTCCCAGTTCTGCGCCTCTTTCGGGCGGCCAGTGCCAAGACCGGTGCGTCCGAGCGGTGCGTCCTCGCGTCCCCAGTCGATGTGCGAGTAGTAGAAGTGCAGACCGATGCCCTGACGATGACACTCGTCGGCAAGTTCCTTCACGATGTCGCGCTTGAACGGCGAAGCGTCAACGATGTTATAGTCTGAATATTTTGTATGGAACATTGAGAAGCCCTCGTGGTGGCGTGTTGTGAAGCAGATATACTTTGCACCGGAAGCCTTGATTGCTGACACCCACTCGCGTGCACTGAACTTTGAGGGATAGAAACCACCTGCAAGCTTGGCGTACTCCTTGTAGTTAAGATTGTTGTTTGTCATTGTCCACTCGCCGGTGGCGAGCATACTGTAAAGTCCCCAATGGAGGAAGATGCCGAACTTAGAGTCTTGGAAATGGGCGCGTGCTGCGAGGTTGCCTTCTGTTGGCACATACTTGCTCTCAGCTGTCTTGCCGTTAGCGTTTCCGACGGCGCCGTTTGCAGCATTTTCGGCAGAAACGCTGGCAGACATAGCGAGTGCAAACATCACTGTACAAAAGATTTTCTTCATACTTATTACATTAATTTTTAGGTAGTTATTATATACGAGAAAAGGTGCAGTTGCCCACAACTGCACCTAACGATGTTATTATCCACGCAAATCGTGCTCCTCAAAACGACGTTCTGCGAGCTTTTCATACTTTGTTCCTGGCTTGCCGTAGTTGGCATAAGGCCATATAGAAATGCCTCCACGCGGTGTGAAGAGACCAGTCACCTCAATATACTTAGGATCCATAAGCTTCACGAGGTCTTTCATAATGATGTTCACACAGTCCTCGTGGAAGTCGCCATGATTACGGAAGCTGAACAGATAGAGCTTCAAGCTCTTGCTCTCCACCATCTTCACGTCCGGCACATACGAGATGCGTATCTCCGCAAAGTCGGGCTGACCGGTAATCGGACACAGCGATGTGAACTCCGGACAGTTGAAACGCACCCAGTAGTCGTTGCCCTGATGTTTGTTGACAAACGTCTCAAGCACTTCCGGCGCATAGTCGTCACGATACTTTGTCTTCGCTCCGAGTGCCTGCAAGCCTTCGTCGCGGCGATTATCTGAATTTGTTGCCATTTATATACTTATTATATATACTACATTTTATATATACTACATTTTAAAGCACATTAACCTCTACGTTGTCTTAAATATTGAATATTCGCCAGATGCTATAGTTCATTCCGGTATCGAAGTTGTCCTCGCCCTCGAACTTCTTTGTCCAGCGCACCACGCGTATGGTAAGAGGCAGAACGATTATCTCATAGAGTGTCTTAAGCACTACCTGCGAAATCATCAACACTGGCAATTCGCTCATAGGGATAACTCCTCCGAGCGCAAGCGGGAAGAAGATAATCGAATCGGCTGCCTCGCCGTACACCGTACTGAGTATGGCGCGAGCCGAGAAGTTCTTGCCGCCCGACGACAGTTTCATGCGACTCATCACGTAAGCATTGACGAACGAACCGACGATGAACGCTAAGAATGATGCGAATGCGATACGTGGCGCAAGACCGAACACTGCATGAAAGCCTTCTTCGTTATGCCAGTAAGGCGCAGCGGGCAGTATGTCACACAATGCTCCGAAGAGGACAAATAGGAAATTCATAGCGAAACCCAACCATATCAGCAATCGGGTTTTTCCATAGCCCCATACCTCACAAACGCAGTCGTTGATGATGTACGAAACGGGGAAGACGATTAATCCGCCTGTTACACTAATCGGACCTAACGCAATTTGCTTTGTCTCAAGCACGTTTGCCGTAATAAGACAAACGCAGAAAAGCGTACTGAAAAGCAAAAACAGCACACTCACGGTTTTCTTGTTTTTCTGCATAATCTTGTTTTTTAAGAGGTTTAACAAGCACTCTATATAATATAATGTATATAGTAAACGATACTGCTACATTTATTTACGGCTGCAAAATTACTACTTTTTAATGAGAACGCAAACAAAAACACAGAGTAAATAGCAATAAAGAACGAGGAGCTACGCCGAAACGAATGGTTTCAGCGTAACTCCTCGCTATAATGAAAATAAATATTGCGATGTAGTTTAGAACATCTTTGCTGGATAAACACCCTCGTCGGCAAGTTTCTGGAACTTAGCCACTACGTCCGGACGATCCTCCGGATAGGTCACGCCGAACCACTTAGATGTAGTGTCGAGCACCTCGCAAGTAGCGGTGCCGTCGTGGATGAGCTTGTCTACCATCAATGGGATGAAGAACTCGCTCTTAAGGTTCTCCATGTTCTTCGGGTCAGAGAGGAACGCCTTGAAGTACTCCTCACTGTGCTTGAAGTAATCAGGTGTAAAACCCCAGAAGTTCATAGATACCGGTGTTGTATCGGGTATCTCTACCCATGTCTCGTTGTCGTCGTCGAGATACTTCACAACGCCGTCGAAGCGCTGAATCTTGGTACGCTCTACAACAGATGTCAGGTGGTGGTGCTCGTCGTTCTCGCATACGCCACGGCTTACAGTGCCACTCTCAGAAAGAGTGTTACCTACGCGGAAACCGACCATAGCATACTTACCAGTAGAACCCTCTGGCAACTCGCTGAGCCACTTGCCCATTACACGGAATGCATCGCGATCGTAGAAGTCGTCGCAGTTGAGCACAGCGAACGGCTCATTGATAACGCTTGCACCCATCATCAGCGCATGGTTAGTACCCCAAGGTTTTGTGCGACCCTCAGGACATGTAAAGCCCTCGGGCAGTGCGTCGAGGCTTTGGAACACGAGCTCGCAAGGGATGTGGCCTTCATATTTAGAAAGAACAATGCGACGGAAGTCGTCCTCAAAATCCTTACGGATAACGAACACAAGCTTGCCAAAGCCAGCATTGATTGCATCGTAGATACTGTAATCCATGATTGTCTCACCGTGAGGACCGAGCTCGTCGAGCTGCTTCAGTCCGCCGTAACGGCTTCCCATACCTGCAGCGAGGAGGAAAAGTGTTGGTTTCATAACTCTGATATTTGTTTAAGTTAATTTATATTGACTTTCGATTATTATTAATCTGAACGCAAAAGTAACAAAATCGAATGAAATAAAAAAATTATTGATAGTATAAAATTGCGCACATCACTGAAAAATCGTAACTTTGCACGATACTATATCATAATGTAACGAAAGAAAGAAACAGAAAAAGTCTAAATATATGGCAATTACAGAAGAAAAGACAGTAGAAGAGAAGAATTTGAGTTTCGTAGAGCAGCTCGTTGAGCAGGACCTCGCTGAGGGCAAGAACGCCGGACGCATACAGACGCGTTTCCCGCCAGAGCCTAATGGTTATCTGCACATCGGACACGCTAAGGCTATCTGCATGGACTTCGGCGTGGCTGAAAAGTACAATGGAGTGTGCAACCTGCGCTTCGACGACACCAATCCTACAAAGGAGAACAACGAGTACGTTGAGAACATTCTCAACGACATCTCTTGGCTCGGTTTCAAATGGGGTAACATATACTATGCTTCCGACTATTTCGAGAAGCTTTGGGACTTCGCTGTGTGGATGATCCAGAACGGACACGCTTACATCGACGAGCAGACTGCTGAGCAGATTGCCGAGCAGAAGGGCACACCTACCACTCCGGGCGTTGCTTCGCCTTACCGCGACCGCCCCGTTGAGGAGAGCCTCAAGTTGTTCAACAAGATGAACACTCCAGAGGCTGTGGAGGGCAGCATGGTGCTCCGTGCAAAGCTCGACATGGCTAACCCGAACATGCACTTCCGCGACCCGATCATCTATCGCATCATCCACACTCCGCACCACCGCACCGGCACAAAGTGGCACGCTTATCCGATGTACGACTTCGCTCACGGACAGAGCGACTTCTTCGAGGGTGTAACCCACTCTATCTGTACACTCGAGTTCGTACCTCACCGCCCACTCTACGACAAGTTCATCGACTATCTGAAGGAGATGCGTGGCGAGACAGAGAACCTGCACGACTTCCGCCCGCGTCAGATCGAGTTCAACCGCCTGAACCTTACATACACAATGATGTCGAAGCGCAAGCTTCTGGCTCTCGTTGAGGAGAAGTTCGTGTCGGGTTGGGACGACCCGCGTATGCCGACACTCTCGGGTATGCGTCGCCGCGGCTACTCGCCCGAGTCTGTACGCAAGTTCATCGACTCAATCGGCTACACCAAGTTCGACGCTCTCAACGACATGGCGCTGCTCGAGGCTGCCGTTCGCGAGGACCTGAACAAGCGTGCGCTGCGCGTGTCTGCCGTGCTCAACCCGGTTAAACTCGTCATCACCAACTATCCTGAGGGTCAGACTGAGGAGATGGAGGCTATTAACAACCCTGAGAACGAGGCTGACGGCACACACACCATCACCTTCTCGCGCAATCTTTGGATCGAGCGCGACGACTTCATGGAGGATGCTCCGAAAAAATTCTTCCGCATGACTCCGGGCAAGGAGGTACGTCTGAAGAACGCCTACATCGTGAAGTGCACTGGCTGCACAAAGGATGCCGAGGGCAACATCGTGGAGATTCAGGCCGAGTACGACCCGATCAGCAAGAGCGGCCTTGAGGGCGCCAACCGCAAGGTGAAGGGCACACTCCACTGGGTATCTGCCGACCACTGCCACAAGGCTCAGGTGCGCGTTTACGACCGTCTGTTCTGCGTTGAGAACCCGTCGGCTGACGAGCGCGACTTCCGCGAACTGCTCAACCCGGAGAGCCTCAAAACTATCGAGAACTGCTACGTTGAGGACTACGCTGCCGACTGCAAGCCGGGACAGTATCTGCAGTTCCAGCGCATCGGCTACTTCATGGCAGACCTCGACTCTACAGCCGAGAACCCTGTGTTCAACAAGACTGTGGGTCTGAAGGACGCTTGGGCAAAGCAAAACAAGTAAAACTTTGATGGAGAAAAAAGAGAATTATTTCAACAGTCCCGAATTTCAAGAGACACTACACCGATACGAATCGTCGCTGCAAGAAGACCATCCAGAGTACTTCGGCAGCGACGAACTGTCGGACATTGCTGAATATTACTATGACAGTGGCAAGAGAAAGGAAGCTGTTGACGTTCTTGACTATGCCATCCAACTACACCCAGGAGCAGCTATGCCATTGGTGTTCAAGGGACGCATAGCTCTTATCGACAATAAAGACATCGACACAGCGCAACACTACGCTGACATGATTTCCGACCAGCTCGACCTCGACTGTCTTTATCTGCAAGCCGAGATTATGATTACACGTGGCAATGTTGAGGAAGCTGATAACTTCCTTAACAATGCGATGCACCAGATTGACGAGGACGACGTGCCCGACTATGTACTCGACATAGCTACTATTTTTATCGATTATAACCAACCCGACATAGCAGCCAAGTGGCTTGCCATGAGCGACGAGGATGACCTGCTCGACTATCGTGAGGTGAAAGCACGCATTGCTTTCGCCAAGGGCGACTACGAGCAGAGCGAACAGATATTCGAACAGCTGCTCGACGAAGACCCTTACTCGGGCAAGTACTGGAACTCACTCGCCGTAACGCAGCTCATGAGCAACCGCATCAACGACTCGATAACGTCGAGCGAATACTCCATAGCTATCGACCCCGAGGACGAGGAGGCACTGCTCAACAAGGCTAATGGTCTGTTCTCGCTTGGCAACTTCACCGAGGCAATGGACTACTACCAGCGTTTCCTCAAACTCTGTCCGGAGGAGGGTGCTGCATATATGTTCGTAGGCAACTGTCTGCTCAACATGGGCAAACCGGAGGAGGCTATGCCGCAGTACAACAAGGCGTTGGAATGTTTCAAGAAATACGATATTAGCACATCGGAAGTGAACCAATGCCGAGCGTTCACTCTCTCACAACTCGGACATGTAGAACAGGCACTCGAATGTCTTGCCGAGACCGACGACGACCCCGATTGTAACCATAGCGAGATAAACGTAATACGTGGTCATATCCTCTTAGAGCATGGTAGAGTGAAAGAAGCAATAAAGAGTTTCGTCGAAGCCTTGCAAGCCACTCACTTCTCTCACGAGATTTTCTTCCGCATAGCCATCTCGGTGTACGACTGTGGCTACCCTACCATTGCCTACCGTATGTTCAAGACATACCACGAAGCGCACCACAATCCAGGCGACGAGGGTGCGGCTTATCTGGCTGCTTGCTGCCGACAGCTGCAGAAGCGTGACGAATACTTGAAGTATCTCAACATAGCCTGTCAGCAGAACCCGTCGGAAGCGCGCAAGGTGCTCGGCGAATACTTCCCAACGGGCATGGACCCGAAGGATTACTTCGACTATGAAAAAGTAAAAGAGTAGGAGGGTATGGCATCCCTGCCATACCCACGCACCCAGTAGAAGAATATGGGCATCCTGCCCATACCCACGCACCCACAAAAAACATATCTTTAAAAATAAAAAAGTAAAAAGAAATGAATACAGCAGAGCTTTTCCTTTGGATCCTCGACAACCTCAACTATTGGGTTGTCACCCTGTTTATGGCTATCGAGAGTTCGTTCATCCCCTTCCCATCCGAGGTGGTTGTTCCGCCGGCAGCATGGAAGGCTATGGACCCTGACAGCGGCATGAGCTTTGTGCTCGTCGTGGTGTTCGCCACAATCGGTGCCGATCTCGGTGCGCTCATCAACTATTACCTTGCCAAGTGGCTCGGCAGACCTATCATCTACAAGTTTGCAGACAGCCGTATCGGACACATGTGCCTCATCGACCGTGCAGCTGTAGAGAAAGCCGAAGCGTTTTTCCGCGAACATGGTGCCACATCAACATTCTTCGGACGCCTTGTGCCGGCTGTACGCCAGCTTATCAGCATCCCTGCTGGCCTCTCTGGTATGCACGTAGGCAAGTTCCTCCTCTACACCACTCTCGGTGCAGGCGTATGGAACACGGTGCTCGCCATGATCGGTTGGGGCATCTACAAGTACACCAACCTGAAGACCACAAAGGATGTTTACGAGCAGGCTCTGCAGTACAGCCACGAAATCGGCTACGTTCTGCTCGCTCTCGCCGTCCTCGTCGTCGCATTCCTTGCGTACAAGGGATTGAAGAAAACGAAATAAATTGCATGTACCGTTTTTGCACCTAATGGTTTGAAAGAGTCGTTTAACGAAAACAACATTTGAAACGAGCGTTGTCAATACTATAATTAAACATAGAATGCACCCCTAAAGGTTGCCACGCTACAACAACAATGTTGCCACGCTACAACAACAATATTGCCACGCTACAACAACAATGTTGCCACGCTACGCAAACAATATTGCCACGCTACAACAACAACATTGCCACGCTATGACAACAATGTCGAGAAACGGACAGAAGATGAGTTAGAAGACAAACTGGAAGATAGGCTGGAAGATAGGCTGGAAGATAACCCCTATTGTTCAGATATCTTCCAGCCATTACTTCGCTGATACACAGCACGTTACACTCCAAATGGAGGATATGGTAGATTTTTTCGCAATAATGTGATGGTTACGGTGATTCTGAACAGGCATTGGAGAGCCTACTTAATTCCATGAGGTATTATTTGGCTACCCAGCAGGCGGATGTGCGAATAATTCGCGACACACTGATTGAACGGCTCGGAGCGTCGGTCGGTGCAGTCTTGCAGGATGCGAACAATAACCCTGTATTGGTAGAGTTGCGTTTACAAACAACACTACTCACCGATATTCGAGATACGTTATCAAGCTGCGTAAAATCGGGTCACTCGCAGGGCAGTAAGGGCATAAAGGTGTTTATGAACTAAGATTACGGGAGGTTGAGTTATTTCCAATCTCCTGTAATTGTGTTAAATTGGTGTTAAATATGGAACACCTACGAAAACCAACAGGCATAAAGAGCTATTTTTGCAAAATATTAACAACTAACAACAAATATTACATGAAAAGAATATTATCAGTATTAGTTTTTGCAACCACACTTATATGTTTGTTGGGTTGCAAGTCCGACCAGTCTAAAGGTGAAGACCTGATTAAGGACCACATGTACAGAACGGCGAGCGATTTTGATAGTTACGAACCCATAGAAACAGATGTAAAAGAATGCAACAATACAATTTGGTGTAATCTTCGTGCGATTTCTGCGGCTGAGAATGTTTTAGAGGAGTATTATTCTGTATATGGAAACAAATTTGATTACAAAACTTCTCAACATGTAGTTTGGAGTCTTGTCAAAAAACATTTAAAAGAGTTTGGCTCATACAAATCTCTTGAGACACACAACCTTGAAGGATATATGATAACGCAGAAATTTCGTATTAAAGATTCACGAGGTAACTCACACTTAACGACAATGAGATATATTGTAGATAAGGATTTTGACGAGATATTAGCGCACTACGAGCTTCCTGAGAATTATTTATACCAACTTTCAATAGGTTACATATTAAACATGGTTTTTGACGTTTACGGAACGCAAAGATAATCAAACCTCAAATAAACTCAACACAATAGCCATACCATTAGCCGCCACGCCTTTGTGCATGGTGGCTAATATTGTTCTTGTCTTGTCGTTGGGGGGTAATATTCCCCCAAATCTTATTTACATCACTATCAGTTCTCATAAAACTCCATTATATACGTTACACTATTATTTCCTCCTCCCTTATAGAGGGTGGCGCACATACAAACGGCTTTGCTTTGCCCCCCCTAATCTGTTTGGATATATTTCCTACTTGGTGTATTGCTGTCATATATCCCTCAATTCTAAAACAAACGGACGTAAATCAAAACCTCCCAATCCGTGAGCATAAAATGCAGTCAGCGTGCCTGTTTTTGCTCTGGGGGAGGCCGTCCGAAAACCTATTAGGATAGTGAACAGCTTATTTGGGTAAACTTTTATCTTGTTTATTATAGTTGTTTAACTTTGTATATTCTTGATACTCAATTATTTTGTTTATATTTGTAGTAAATAAATCACTAAAATATGGCATATAAAAAAGGTCAAGATAGACGTCAGAGGGTTCTTTTCCCTGATTGTATTGACGAGTATGTGGAGACAGATGCTCCTGTACGTTTATTCGATGCATTCGTTGACAGCCTCAAAATGGATAAGCTGGGATTTGTCCGCAGTACTCCAGCTGAGAC
>CDZI01045972.1_pt1 | contig 24039 bp, 17 predicted proteins | sample 554811 | NCBI WGS metagenome assembly CDZI01 (sample SAMEA3182110, study PRJEB8094) | gut metagenome | biome: human; feature: gut; material: Stool; isolation source: human stools | place: Canada | collected 2013-04-23
GCATAGCTGAGACCGCAAAGGCAAACAATCTGAAACCGTACGAATACTTCGAGTATCTTCTGGAAGAAATCCCGGAACATATGGAAGATATAGACCGGTCATTCCTGGAACGATTATTGCCCTGGTCACCGGAGCTTCCGGAAAAAATCAGAAAACCAAAGTAAATGTCAGCCGTGAGAGCGGCATATATTTGTCAAGGTACTTGATATGGTGCGTTTACGATTGATCACTCCCTTCCAACCTCCTTTATCCGTTGTTAAATAAAGGATATCATAATGGCCTTGGAGTGACCTAATTTTCAATGAGCCATGTGACCTAAATTTAGCTTAGCATAAACACATATCTTTTATCTGCCTTCTTTCATCCCCCACAAAATAAAACATAATCCATATTAGTGCCACCGTAATCTGCCCAGATGTTAGCACCATCTCTAATAATCCAAAACACAGAATTGCAATCAAAAATGCTGCACACATCCAGCCTTCTACCTCCTTCATGCGGAGGGAATGAATAATACTATACAAATAAATTACTATAAATAATATTCCAGCCGGAATTCCATAGTCATAAGCCATCTGTAAAAAAATGTTATGCGCATGTTCATAATGCCTATTGTATATGGTATAGAAGCCTTGTCCTCTTGTCGTATGTCCTTTTAGATTCAAATGATTCCAATAATAAGTATAAATTACTTTCCTTGCCCACATCTGATCGCCCGATCTCGGATCCACATTGTCCAACATGAAGATATTATCCGGTGAACTTCCTGGTTCCTCTATCTCCTTTGCATAAGCTTTCATTACGAATCTATTTGGGGCAGATGTTTGGGTGAAGGACGTATAACTGATGCCAAATGCTCTCACTATACGTCCTACACTATCATCCAAGGCCTCTTCAAAACTAATATACTTAGGACTATTCCATGGATCAAATGAGCAAACACTTTTTCCTTCTATATACTCCCCTTCAAACCAAATCGGATGGTGTAATAGCACAGGGAAATAACGTATGCACCCATATACTATTGGCAGAGTGATACATACACATAAAGCCAAGGTTATTCCATGCATTATCCATTTATAAAATGTCTTTTTTAAAACGATATCATATTTGGTAATCAATACAATAGCAACTGTCAGCACACCTAACAATCCGGATCGACTTCCCGTATAAAACAGAAAACTCACACTACCGGCGGCCATGAAAAAGTAAAACAATCTTATCCACCATTTCTTTTGTTCTTCTACTGCATATAACCATTTCACAATAAATGCGCAAAAAACAATAGTATAAAATATTCCATTCTGAGTTTCTCCTGAATATAAACCACGATATCTTATATAATCATATGGTCTAAAGCCAAAAGCAACAATCTGCTGTATAAAAAACCAAGAAATAATTCCATCTAATAAACCGTTTCTGAAGTCATCTCTCTTGTCCTCTGGTATGCCAATCAGATAAAAGCTTCCAAAGATTAACAAATACGTCAAGGTATGTTGCTTTTCGTTCACGGATAATACCATTAAAAACAGCAAAATAAAAAGGCTCGCAAAGAAGGGACGCTGAAATTTTATAATAAATTCCTGCTTTTTCTTTTCTTTTATCATGTAGATAACAAAATAACTCCATACAGAAACATTGAATACTGCCGTATTCCATTGTCCTTGATACCGCCAAATATTAGTTCCCAATAAGCATGCAATGATAGTGAATAATATACAAATAGGTGTCCAAATAATAAATATCTTGTTTTTAAATTCATTCCAATTCAAAGATGGCAATAATAATAGCGCCATCACAATTCCGGTCAAATTGGCAAATATCATTTGGGTCTCGCCGACAGCACTTCCCCTTCTCTGATCAATCAATCCTAGAAATAGAAAGCAAACCATATACCATAATTTATATTTGTCATTTATTATTCTTTTTATCACCTTACACCTCAAACATTTCCTAAAATAAAAGATTCTCTATCATTTTATATAGTGTGAAATCATGTAAATAAATTTCTATTTATTGTATTTTTCTTCATATTTTAAGCAAGCTGTTGGTCAATGCATAGATCAATTTCTATATCCTATTTATAATAAGTCTTCTATGTTTATATATCATCATAGAAGACTTATCATTTTTCCTCCTTGTTTAGTGTATAAACATACCTACTGGAGTAAGAAATAGTATGCCCACGCAGTATTTTGAATGTTCCAATCATGATGTGGTCTAATCCATTCTTTATAATTTTCAAACGGGATGAGCGCTTCACTATATCCTGACTCAATTAGTGCTTCATTTACGAATGGATACAATTTTCCATTTTCCACTCCTTCTTTCAAATATTCTATGTTCTTTTCATCATATAGCTGCGGTATTACTTTTGAAGCATATATAATCGCTACAGCGTCCATACTCCTATAGGAAATATGCGCATCATACGTTTGTCCATTAAAATAAGGTATAGTACTATTTTCCCTATCTTCCCATCCCACATACGGCATTCCATAGTAATATGGCCATAAGCACTCCGTATCATAATCTAAATAATTATCACTTGAGAGTAATATGCTAATAAAATTTTCCGCTCTTTTAATATATTTTCTTGGGATTTGATATCCGTTCTGTTCTGCCACGCATACATTTGAAACGTACGCTGACATATAATTATAAGGTGCCACTGTTTTTTCAAATATTCCACCTTCATCTTGAATTAAATATTCATTTCCCTGAGTCACTCCATCTGCATTTCCTTGTTCTGCAATTAAAACTTTTTCGACTGTCCCTTCATAATCAAGCCCTTTTTGAATCATTTTATCAAAGCCATTATATTTTTTCCCTATTACACGATAATATCTACAGAACAATTGCATAACTCTATCATAATGCAAAGCACAATCATGTAGCTCTCTATTCAAATTATATCTTTTACTTACTAAGCTTTTCTTTGAATGTACCAATTGATCCAAAATATCCATCTCAATTTTCAATCTTTGTCTTACTCTATCTTGAAACGCCGAATATCCAGGTACTTGTATTTTTTCCGTAAACTCTGGCATTAGAAAATCTGTCAAACCATTTAAATAATAAACCTGCGCCCATGGAACCCTTCCCTCAAGATTATTTGATCCCATTTCCATTATTCCGCTACATTGCATAGAAGTGATATCTTTTTCCAAAATTTTTATTAAATCTTTGGGATCTGATACACTTTCAATATTCCCTGTATTTTCATTAATAGTAGCCGTCACAAAGGTATCTGTTATATCCATTGTCTTTGTGTTATTCTTATCATCCATGTCATACAAAAACATCATTGAAGCATCTGAGCTTTGCGTTAAAAACATATGCTTAGTCTTCTCATCATATACTTCTATTAATCTAGCATTGTAATCATAGGGATAATAGTTTAACGTATAAGGGATCCATGTTTGATATGTATAATAATATTGCGTACCTAATATAAACAATCCCTTATTACCAGAAAAATCTTTTGAAGGATTGCTTACCACCATCCTAACATTTTCATCTACATTGTTGTCTCCCAAATTTAAGTCAATGCAAAACTCATCTTTATACTCTAGTCCATTTTCCTTACTAACCTCAAATTTATATAGTTGATTAGTTGAGACTTCAGTATTATATACAACAAAAAAAAGTGAAGACTCTAATCGATCATTATAAAACACTGCATCTCTAAAAATGAATTCTATAAATTTATCTGGTAAATCAATTTGGGCAAATCCTTCAGTAGATAATTCCAATAAACATGTTGCTTCGTCAAAGAGCTTCTTGCAAAAAATATACTTTTTTTCATCAATTGTAATGACTTTTAGAGGTAGAAATTGTGCAGGAAAAATAATGTTTTCCTTACCGTTTAGTCTAAATGTCATATGTTCTGTGTCTACATCAAGCGTATAAATATCATCTCCATCTTGAAACCTTGTAAATGGGATCTCTTCAAACTCCATATGATCATTTTCTATGATTAATACTTCATCACCTATTTTCTCCTCTATTGTAGGAATTCTTTCTCTAATTGTGAAAAAAATAAATAACGAACTTATTCCTATACATATTCCCAATACAAAGCTTATAATATGATTAAAAAATTTTTTCTCTTTCATTCTTTATATTTCCTAGTATAATTTTCTCATATTCTGTACAACATCCAATGCCATTTTCATGTCCAGACCAATTGTATCAAAATACCACTGTATTGATTCAAAACGAGGTTCATTGTCTCGATAGACTAACTCCAATGCTTTTTCTCTTGTAAGCATTCCCTCCCTAATTTGGTTGCTCCTTAACGTATCATTTTCAGAAAATCCACACACTAAATAATATATATAATTATAAAATGGGGAAGTACCGTCTCCTATTCTCCAGGTACTCTGAGTATCTGATGCCGTTTCCCAATCATACTCATTTATCAAAACTCTATTGACTTCTTCCTCATCCCATGGGATATAGTTGAAAAGTCGGAAATAATTGTGTGGGATTGCATAATAACTTGCCGTTGCACCTATTGTATCAAAAATAGATGTATTAATATATTTAGGGTTTGTTATATATTGTCCGATATAATGCCCTGCCATTCTTAATACACTACCAATCTCCAATTGCTCTAATTCCATATCTTTATCATTTTTCTTTAAAATTGTTGGTTTAACACCACAGAACCCTGATTTAAAATGTGTCTTTTCAAAGGGATTAGATGCCATTAAAACATTATCCAGCCCATATTGCTCTCTTACTTTATTTGCATAATAAAAATACTGTTTATCACCTGCCATAAATAAAGGGATCATACCCAAGTCAGGTTTTTTCAGCCATGCAGAGACGTTTTTCCGTATATTTGCTCTCTTTTTATGCAAATCTGCAGATACTAAAATTAACTCAACCCCCAATTGACTGCACATTCTTGATTGATTACGGCGTGCAAGGTCTGTGACCATCCCCCAATCATAACTATATGCCACTGGATTTAATCCCAATTCTTTAACAAAATAATGCAATCCGTAACTACTGTCTCGTCCTCCGCTAAAAGAAACCAAAGAATCATTCTGTGTTCCCTTTTTCTTTTGTTCTTCCGCCCATGTAACAAGTTTGTCTTTCCCAATATACTGCATTTTTTTATATGTTCTGCAGTAATTGCAAACTCCCTGTGAATCAAATTCTATAAATGGCATTGTTTCCGGCAAAACACATTTTGTGCATCGTCTTATTTTTTTTATTCTGTCTACGTCTATTTCATATTTAGACAGATTCATCATACTAAGTTCTGGTTTTTGAATTTCCGTTATATTTTGTATTTCATCAACATTTACAAATACTTTTCTGTCATTTACAACATACTTTTCGTCATAATTTTTATCAGTATCTTTTAAGGAAAAAGATGCTGTTTCCATATCAGACACATCAACTATCAATCCTGTATTGGCTTTTATTTGGCATATATTATTTTCTGAGAATTTGCCTTGTAAAAATTTATTTTTCAAAAATAATTTTCTAATAGTCAACCCTTCTGATGCAAACAAAATTGTTTTTTTGTTATCACTTATACAATAATAAAGCGAGCCATTATTGGTAGCTGCCACTACGCACCCTGCATCATGAAAAATATTTAATGTTGATGCCATACCTTTTATTTCATTATAGGTTTTAGTAATAGAATTTAAAACTGTATTTCCTGCTCTTCTTTTACAATCACATAATTTTGTAAATATTTCGGTGTCTACCTGTGCTTCTCTATTTATCATAGGATTTTTCTTCCAGAGATCAGAATCATTTACAATAATTCCATTGTGTACTGTGGTTATTAAATCAGTATATACTGGTTGGTTATTATGTGCATCGGTTTCCTTTCCATTCGTTGCAAGGCGAGAATGGCCTATAGCAGTTGTATTTCCACTTGCACTATTTTTATAATAATCTTCCAAAAACTGAGCAAAATCTTTCGAATGAATAAACTCTGATGCGGGGCATGCTCTTTTTATAATATTCACTGCATCAGAGGACATAACTGCCATCCCTGTTGCTTCTTTTCCTCTTGATTCAGACAGTAATAACAAATCTTTTATAATTGTAATTCCCATTTTCTCATTGATATTTTCATCTTGATTTATAAATCCCCAAATTCCGCACATATTATATCTCCTTTTAGTTTAAAATATATATTTTATTTATGTCCGTTTCAATACATTGACTAATATATCTTGAATTAACAAATTTTTCTAGCGTTGTATTTTTCCAATAGAGATCAATATAAGAATTGGTAATCAATACTGCTCCTATATTGTTATTAACCATTTCTCTATAAAGTTCCTCTTCTGTTGTCGCTTTTCTAATTTTCTCTGCTGGTTCCGTAAAAATTGACATTGCCTGATTATTTAAATAATAATTCATATAAAAATTATCTATTAGCAATCGTTTGCCGTCCAACTCTCCAACGATTACATTATCCATTTCATAGTTTTTTACATATCCAACATTTCCTGGGCATAAACTCTTATTGTCATAGTTACTTTTTATAAGTATATCCGGCATCAGGATATAACCAAAACATACCATTATTATCATAAGATGTATAATGGATTTCTTATTCTGAAAACGAGCAAAAATTCCTTCTATCACATACGCAATTATTATGCCCCAAAATACATAAAACTGCAGTGTGTATCTAATATTCATAACACACCATTCGGTTAATTTTATTCCTGACCATTTAAATACGTCTGTCAAAAAAATACTATTAAAAATTACAATGGCACTCAAATACAAAGCATTTATTTTCTCTTTTGTTTTTTTCAAGCAACTAACCATTACGATTATAGTACATATAATACCAATAATACTTAAAAGTCCATTATCTCTCTCCAAAATAACTTTTATACGATCAAAATAATCTACGGTTCCCAACAATCTACTTTGTGTGTATGCCATATAATTATCATAATAATCAGTACCGACAAATAATTGATCTAAATCTATTAAGCCTCCTGTCATTTTACCAGTATTAATCAAAGCCAATATCATTTGCAAACTACCTAAAAGTGCTCCTGCAATCGCAAATGAATAATATTTTACGACATTTAATGTAAACTTTTTTTGTATTATCAATACTATTGTAAACGATACTCCTATTGCGATTGCTGCGATTGCATTTATAGGATGTCCCATCATAACAAATGAGGATGCCAAAAAAAGCATTATTGCATATCCATAGTCAATCTTTTCATTTTGCTTGATCTTACTATTCATGATAAAAAGCACTGTTCCAAATACAAATATCGCAATAAGCCGATATGCATCTCTACTTGCAGATGAATATACATAAAATATGTGCTTATACATAAACAATAAAATGATACTAATTTGGGCACTCCTTTTTGTCCCAATCATTCTACTAAAAGCCAGTACCGCTGCTATTAAATAAATATACGTCATTTGAATAGCTAAGCGAACTGCCACATCATTCGGATACCCTAAATTGCCCTTAAAATTATATAGCATTGCATTTGCCAAATAAGCTGGCCACGCAGGATGATGAATGTTTGCCAATAGTGACCCATCTAATGAACCTCGGTATCCATTCATCGCGGTAATTCGCATTTCTTTTGCAAATGCAAGGGCCTCACTCATATATTGATTTGCATCTGCTCCAATTACAGGTGCAAAAGACGAATCCGTTATCATCGTTAATATTCTTGCCATAATTATAATTGTAAAAATATCAACTAATATGGTAAAAATATTATTCCAATTTATACTTGATAGCTTTCCTTTCTTTTGTCTGTCTAAATTCACAATACACACCATAATAATTGTACTTGCAATAAGTAAACTATATACTAGTGCTTCCACAAAAACATCTATATTCGTGCCCTTTAAATTATATATATTAATTCTATCGCAAATTCTTCTAGCAACACTTTTTAGATATAAAATAGCTTCCATCGTAAAAACATATGATATTGTAAGTCTAAAACATTTATCAAAAGTGTATTTTTTCTTATCATTTGTAAAAAAATATAATGTTAAAAAAAGTAAGCATCCCTGACATAAAACTAATGCCAGACATTGAATACGATTAAAATATAATGTACCCCATATCTTATTCAAGAAAATGTAACTAGAGCAATTAAAAACAATAAGCAAGAGAATAAACAAAAATATACATCTCCATGATATTTTCTCTTGTTTACGAAACCTATAAAAAATGATCCCCAAGAAAAATGCAAATAAAAACAATGCAAAATACTTTATCATTTCCACTTGATGCAATTTTGCAAATTCTAATTGTGCCTTACATAATCCTTCAACAAATGCTTTACTTAGTAAAACGCAAGCAAATGCTCCTATTGCAATTATCACTTCATAACTACTGTGATGAGGCATAATTTTTTCAATTATTGATTCTATACTTCTTCTTTTATAAATCAATATAACCAAAGCCAGTATATATATTGGGAGAATATACATTACATTCTGCATTTTAAACGGAATGCATGTCATTATTAGTGTATATATTCCTATAATATATGGAGTACAACTAAATCCGAGAAGGAAACGCGCACTTATTGGCAATTTTTCTGTTTGTGGCATAGTAACTAATATAATTCCTAATACGCATCCCACAAATAAGCTTCCTAACAAATAGATTCCCCAAGAAAAAACTATATTATCCAATATCTGTCCTCCCTTATATAGAGTAGTTCAATTTTTTTCTTACTAATTTTTTTAAAATTATCATATACACAAAATATGAAATCGCTGTTGCAATTGCAGCTCCTAATAATCCAAACATCTTGATTAAAACAATGTTTAACATAAAATTACTAATGGCTGTCACACAGTTTATCATTGACTCTTCAGACGGAAATCCTGATTGTGAAAGCATATTACCCAAAATAATGCTTTTACCGTTTGCCATAATACTAACAGCAATAATAAAAAGAGGCATTATTCCCTTATAATACTCGTTATCACCTATTATATAGCATATAAGTGAAAAACCTGCTGTTAACATCAGGACTAATGGAACGGAAAAAAGCCTTAAATACTTATCAATTTTTTTATTAATATCATTAAAAATAACGTTTTTGTTCTTCTGATTAAATAATTGTGTTATTTTAGGATTTAAGCTTCTTCTAATAACTACAAATACTTGATAAAACCCCTCTGCGAATAATGTTGCAAAAGAATATACGCCAATCAAGCTCTCGTCAATAGACATTATTCCCAAACATATAACATCTATTTTTGTATTAAGTTCAAGCACAATATTCGCTGGTAATATTTTAAATCCGAATACTAAATGTTCTTTAATCCACTTTTTTGAAATTTTAAAGCTTATCAAATGCTCCTTTAGTAAATATATTAACGATATTATATATAAAAAAAACTCTGCCATACTAAAACAGAATGTTATCCACGCACCATTTATTTTTAATAGTGCCAAAATTAAAATACTCAATGCAATAAAAATATTTCTTAACGATTGAAGGACTGCATATACTCGCATTCTTGAAAGACCATTGGCAAATCCTAAAATTATTTTATTTTGAGAAAAGAAAATAAGCGCAGGAAGGATCGCCAATAATGCCTGTTTCAAGTCGTCGCTAATTAAATTATTACAATTTTTTAGAAAAAGCAACGCAATCAAGTCTACTATTAAAGACAACCCTAACGCTACACAACATGCTGTAGAAAAAATATACTTACTTTTCTCTAAATCATAATAATATTCTGAGACATACTTTGTGACAGACATATGTATACCAAAAACGGCAATCTGCGACAAAACCAAATAGTACGCATATGCCAAGTTAAATATTCCTAAAGTTTTTGAATCATAAAAACCAATAATTAAAAAACTAAAGGCAAATCCACCGATAGCTAATATTATGATACTACCATAATTCCAAAGTAAGCCTTTGTAAAAATCACTTGTCTTCATACACCATCTCTATCTATTCTATTTTTGCAATTTTTCATTGTCATATATGTCTAACCACATAGCAAACCCTGTCGTTAATAACGATGTCATAAACAATACCACGAACCCTAAATAGGTTCCCGTGGTAACCCCGCGAGTAAATAGTCCATATATTATGTCAATTAAAAATCCAAAACTGCATACTCCAGCAAGCATTGCCAATGAATAAAAAATAAATATAGGATGGAAATCTACAATAAAATATTTTACTGTTATTCGTTTAAAAAAACTTTTGAGTAATAACCAGCTAACTGTCGGAATTACTTTTCCTATTTTCATTTTTGATTGTTCTCCAACTGCATATACTGGCTTTATGGGTATTTCCCGTAGTGTACATTTTGCAATATTAAGTTTTACTAATATATCATTTGGACAACCATACGTTCTGTATATATCAAACAAGTTTATAGACTTTAACGCATGTAAAGAAATTGCTGTATATCCTGTCTGCGTATCAGATATTCCCCAGTAGCCTGAAGCCACTTTTGTCAACGCAGATAAAACAGAATTTCCAAAATGTCTTTTTTTAGGAATCATCCTAGTTGCAGCTTTATGACTTAATCTATTACCTTTAACATAATCTATATTCTCATAAATAACCGGTGCACATATAGACTCTAATTCACTTGGATCCATCTGTGCATCTCCAGCCATAACTGCTGTACAATCAATAGCATGATCTCTACACCATTTATATCCTACCGCGATTGCGCCTCCCACTCTTGCGTTCTTGGTATTATTTATTAACACTATTCTATTTTTAACATCATTATTATATATCATATGTGCTGGAAATTTTTTTTCTTCTTCTTTAAGCATCTCCAATTCAACTATTTCAGCCCGATTAAAAAAAGTCTCTTTAATTTCTCTATTATATGGTGCTAGTTCTATCGTGTCTTCATTTTTAGCATTTTCGATATATTTTTTTACTATGTCTGCTGTTTTATCTTTTGAACAATCATTTACTATGATTATTCTATCTACAAAATCTGGCATTGTATCTATTACAATTCCTATCTGTGTTTCTTCATTATATGCAGGGACTACCACTGCTACCGTTTTATTATTTAACATATTTGCCTCTCATGCTCTCTCTACAATAATTACAAATATCCTTGCTACGCTCAAATAGTAAGTACCTTATTGGAGTTATACTTTCTATGTAAGATGTTTTTATTTTATCTTCTATTTTCCATTTAGCCATATTTCTTTCTTCCAAACATAAATACACTATCATTCGATGAACATAAACCAAAAGCCTATTACCCATTTTTTAATATGTCATTTTTTCAAAAAATTCGTTAAAGAAATATGTTTATTATTAGGCTAATTTGAAAGTACTGTTGACAAAAGTATACCATTGCTTTCCGAATTGTTCCTCATATACTTATGAAACAGCGCTTTCAAATTTTAACTAATATAATTTTTTCAAATAGCATTAGTTTAAGTCATTGCATACTACTATACTATAATCTCCAATATCTCATTCCCGATGCTTCAAGTTCATCTTTTCGATATAAACTCTTTACATCAATAAGTACTTTTTCTTCATCTTTTAGTTCTTTTTTGAACAGCTCCTTAATCTGCATCATTGACATTGCCCTATATTCGTTATGTCCCACTGCGACAATAACGCAGTCTGCTTTGGGAATATCCGAAAATGGTACTAAATCAATTCCATATTCCTTTTTGGCCACCTCTGCATCCGCCCAAAAATCTGTTACAGTCGGTACAATCTCAAATTCTTTTAATCTATTAACAATATCGACGACTTTACTATTTCTAGTATCCGGGCAGTTTTCTTTAAATGTAATGCCCAGAATTACTACGTTTGCTTTCTTAGGAGCCATTCCAGCTTCAATCATCTGCTTTATTGCCGCATCTGCCACAAATGCTCCCATACCATCATTTACTTTCCGACCATTCAAAATTATTTGGCTATGATATCCTAACTTTTCAGCTGCATTTGTAAGATAGTATGGATCAACCCCAATACAATGTCCTCCCACTAAACCAGGTTTAAATCCAAGTGCATTCCATTTAGTATTCATGCCAGCAATCACTTCATCCGTATCAATTCCCATTTTATCACAAATCATTGCTACTTCATTTACAAATGCAATGTTTATATCACGCTGACTATTCTCTACTACTTTTACAGCTTCTGCGGTTTTAATCGTTGATACAGGGAATGTACCTGCTTTGATGACTATGTCATATATTTTTTTAATCTCGTGAGCAGACTCTTCATCCATACCAGATACAATTTTTCGGATTGAAGTTAATGTATGCACTCTATCCCCCGGATTAATTCGCTCGGGAGAATATCCTATCTTCCAATCCCTACCACATTTTAATCCCGATTCTCTTTCAATAATAGGTACACAAATATCCTCAGTTACACCCGGATATACTGTTGACTCAAACACTACAATCGTTCCAGGAGTCAGGTTTTGTCCGACTGTTCTTGATGCCCCTTCTACCGGTCTCAAATCAGGCGTATTATCGCTATTAACCGGAGTCGGCACCGCCACAATAATAAATTTTGCCTCTTTTAATCTCGATGGCTCTGCTGTAAAATCTACAGTAGTCTTACTGATTGCTTCTCCCACTTCATTAGTCGCATCAATACCGTTTTTATATTCATTAACGCGCTTTTCATTAATATCAAAACCTATTACCTGAACATGTTTTGCAAATTCCACTGCAATAGGCATACCAACATATCCTAATCCGACTAACGCAAGCTTTTCCTTTCCGGAAATAAGCCCTGAATAAATATTTTTAAATTCCATCTTTTTTCCCTCCGTTTGTGATATTATTTATCAAAAGTTCCAACCATATCTATGCTGGCAAAGTCCTGCAATGGTAATTGCACTGTTTGTCCTGTCTTCATTGACTTGTAAATTGCTAAAATCATCTCAAGTGCATTACGCCCCGCAACAGCATCAACATAGGGCTTTCTATTTTGTTCTATGGCCTCTATCATATCTGCATAAAGAGGAGTATGTCCATTTCCATATACATTGATAGTAGCTTCCTTTAAATCTCTGGTTTCTAGATCCCCATCTTTTTCATCCGCAAAATCCCATACATCAATATTGTTCATGGATTTACCGCCCAATTTAACAGTACCTGTATCACCAAACATGTATAATGTCTCTTCCAAATTCTGAGGATAAACATTCGTGGTGCCCTCAATAGTAGCAATGGCCCCATTAGCAAAGGTAACTATTGCCAATCCAACATCCTCTGCTTCGAGATAGTCATGTTGTTGCTGACGAGTCTGTCCATATACAGATACCACTTCATCGCCCATCATCCAACGGAGCATATCAATAGAATGAATGCACTGATTCATAAGACACCCTCCATCCTCTGCCCATGTTCCTCTCCAGGGTGCTTGCATATAATAATCTTTCCCTCGATTCCATCTTACATGGATGGAACCATGAGAAATCTTTCCAAGCCGACCTGCTTCTACAGCCTTCCGCACCTGTTGTACTGCGAGATTAAACCTATTTTGATGACATGCGCACACTTTCACGCCCTTATCTTCAGATCTCCTAATAATCTCTTCTGCATCAGCCATACTCATCGCCATTGGTTTTTCAATAATAACATTAATACCATGGTCTATACAATACAGTGCAATTTCAGCATGAGCTCCACTAGATGTTGCAATTGCCACCAATTGGATTTCTGGATGTTCTTGTATCATTTTTTTATAATCTGTATACCTTGCAATACTTGAATTCTCTTGCAAATCATGTTTTTCCAATAGTTTTTGGATATTATCTAATTCAAGATCGCAAGCCGCTACAAATTCCAAATTATTAAGTTTTACCGCTTTTACATGATTTGTTGCAATTCTACCGCAACCAATAAGTGCATATTTCATATAGTTTTCTCCTCCTACCTAAAGTGTTTGTGCCAGTTCATTTACAACCTTGTATATCATTTCTTCTGTCATATATGGATGCATTGGTAAGCTTAAAACAGTATTGCACAAATTATTTGTAACAGGGCAATCTGCCATTTCACTATCAGTTCCTACAAATGCTCCCTGTTTATGCATAGGTTTCATATAATAAACCATTGTCGGTATTCCCTTTTCTTTCATTGCGGCCTGAACTTTATTTCTATCTGTATTATTAGGAATCTGTACTGTGTACTGTGCCCAACTACTCATATATCCTTTCCTTACCTCTGGTAGTATCAACTTTTTGTCTAAACCTTTTTCATGTAATGCTCTATTATAAATCTGTGCCACTTTGTTAGAATCCAACACTTCATATTTTTGAAATGCTTCTAACTTTACAAGTAAAATCGCTGCTTGTATAGTATCTAAACGGCTATTCAACCCCAGTCTTATATTATTATATTTATCATCTCCGGCTTTTCCATGCACTGCATAACTTCGAATTAATGATGCCCAGTCGTCATTATCTGTGAAAATTGCGCCCCCATCTCCGTAACACCCCAGGGGTTTTGCTGGGAAAAAAGAGGTCGTAGCTATATCTCCAAATGAACAAGCTTTCTTTTCTCCAATTTTTCCACCAAATCCTTGCGCGCCATCTTCCAACAACAACAAATTATATTTTTCACAGATAGGTTTAATTTTCTCGTAATCAGCAGGTAATCCAAAAAGATCTACCGCAACTACAACTTTGGGGACGTATTTTCCTTCTGCAATTACTGTCTGTATGGCCTCTTCTAACCTAACAGGATCTATATTATATGTATTCTTGTCAACATCCACAAAAAAGCAAGTAGCCCCTAAACTTGCTGGACACTCTCCACTAGAAAAAAAAGTAAAATCAGGTACAAAAACCGCATCTCCTCTGCCAACTCCCCACGTCTTTAATGCAAGCGTAAGTGCATCTGTTCCATTCGCACATGTAATGCAATGTTTAACACCAACATATGCTGCAAGTTTTTCTTCCAACTCCGATACTTCAGGTCCTGCAATGTAATGTGTTTCTGCACATACTTTTTGAATTCGATTATCAATTTCTGTTCTTAAAATGTCATATTGTTTTTTTAAATCTCTAAATTCCATAAATTAAATTCCTCACTTTTTTAATAGTCAATTTTCATCAATATTACTACATATATTTCTTTATTTTATTTATGAAAATTCTATTCCATACTACTCTACAGCCAATTTTGCTTATTGTCAACAATGCACACAATAACATTCCTTTGCAAGCAATCAAAAACTATATCTCATTTTTCTTCCTTAATGCATAATAGAGCATAATCCCTTTTATCATAAAAGCAATAGCTATTCCAATGCAAAATCCTTTCATATTTCCTACATAGTACCCAATAATTGCCCCTAGAACGTAGCTTATTAGTGTAATGCTATTTATCACTATCTGCCATAGTCTTGAACAAAATTTTAATACAAAAGGAGATATAATACTAGAAAAGGCAGTAAACATTGCTGTTGCCGTAGTAATAGGTATTAACTCCAATGTTTGTATATAATATTGTGGATATAGTATAATCAAAATACGTGGAGCAATTAAAACACATATTACATACCCAATACTACATATAAACATAATTATCGCAAACAGTTTTTTTTCCTTTTTCTTCTCTATTTTTGTCATCTTAGCCAAATACCCTAGTATGACACTGCTAATTGGTCCAACCAGCTGAGCAATCATTTTTCCTAACAAAGTAGATATATAATAAATAGTTACTCCATCAGAACCAATTATTGGACTTATAATAATTCTATCTGAATAATTTAATGCATTTGCAAGTACTGTAGCTCCAACTAAAGTTCTGCATTCTTTTCTTGTTTTATAAAATCTCTCTGTTTTTAAAATTGGTTCTTTTAATAGTGTAGAATTGTGTATTGTATAACACAGTGAGAAAACATATCCGAAAACATAAATATATTGCCAGCTTGTACATCTATAAACGGAAAAAAAATATCCCACTATATATCCAAATGACATAAAAAGATTACATATAAATATTTTCTTAAAATTTAAATTAATCCGAAAAGTTACGCTCATATATCCTTGTAGCAAAACCAAAATTCCAATAAATATATCTATGATATTTCCTATTTTTAAGTAGAAAAATGTTACTCCCATTAATCCTACGGAAAGCACTATATACCATATTAAATATATGTTGAAATCCCCACTTTTCTTTTCATTTTCATAAATATCATTTAATAATAATCTAACATTATTCAGTACATTTCCTAAGCTTCCTGATATAACCATAATAACGGATATTGTTGTAATCATATCTCCATATTGTTCTTGAGATATATGTTTGGCAAGCATGGGATGAATAAGTAACTGCAATAAAAAAACAGGAATAAAAGAAGCAACAACATTGATAATCATATCTAAAATGATTTTTTTAATTTTCTTCTCCTGTCCCATTCTTTCCTCTTTTCTGCTCTATATAACATTTTCAGATAATTCATTGTATAAATTCAATAGTTTTTTTTCTTCAATTGCCCAATTAAATTTTTGTAAAACCAACTGTTTTCCTCTTTGTCCCATAGCCAGTGCCAGTTCCTGATTATCTAATAAATATCTGATTTTTTGTGAAATATCTTGAACATCATCTGGTTTAACCACCATTCCAAATTGATATTCTTCAATCATCTTTCTATTATATGGGAAATCAGACAAAATAACAGGAAGTCCTGTTGCCATATATTCATATACTTTTGTAGGAAAATTTTCTATTTTAGAATATTGTCCAGCGTCCAGTAATGTACACATTCCTATTTGACAACTATCATACATATTATAAATTTCTGCTATGTCTAACTTGCCCTTATATTGAATATATTTTTGTTTTTCATTCGAAAATAATATGTCTTTAAATGCCTCTGAAGAAAAATCTCCTGCAATCATTAACGTAGCTTTAGCCTCAACTGTTGCCTGTACTAAATGCCAAATGCCTCTCTCATAAGATATACTTCCCGAATAACATATTGTATCTTTTAATTTATTGCAAATGTTTATCGAAGAAGTGTCTCTTAGTCTTGGGACATTATTTATAAATATTGTTCTTGGTGTTCTTCCTTCAAAGACATTTTTTCCTTCTATTTTACATGGAATAATAACACCATCTATTTTATTTGTAACCGAGGTTTCATATTTATAGTATACATCAGCAACCAAATTTCGCATTTTTGTTGGAATATATTTTTTTGTTTTGATTTGTTCATAATAATATTCATGACTATCAAATAAAACTCTTTTCCCCCTTTTTTTCAATTCCCTTGCTATAAGCAACAGTTCTGGATCATGAATATGATATATATCCGCATCAATTTTTTTCGCCTCTTGTAATACTTTTCTTACTCCAAACAGCACCCTACCTATTCGAGTTTTAGGCATATATCCCGTTGATCTTATACGCACACCTTTGTAAATTTCACTTTCGTTATTGTCATTTACAATAAAATAAACATTATACCCTGCCTCTACTAATGAAACACATTCTCTTTCTACAATTCTCACATCATGTCTTGGATGTGCACTTGATATATGACATACCGTTTTCAACAATATAATTCCTTTCAAAATAAACTCTATATTTTCTCTACTTACCTATTTCTTTCAATAATATTTCCCTTTTCATCTACCTTTCCAATAATTTGAGCAGGGACTCCTGCAACTAATGCATAATCAGGGACATCTTTTGTCACTACTGCCCCCGAAGCAATCATTGCATACTTTCCAATTATGTGACCACACACAATAGTAGCATTAGCGCCAATAGATGCACCTTCTTTAACTACTGTTTTTCTATAATGTTCATGTCCCTTTGGAAAACGCGCTCTTGGAGTCAAATCATTAGTAAAAACACACGATGGGCCGCAAAAGACCCCATCTTCAATTTCAACGCCTTCATATACAGAGACATTATTTTGTATTTTTACATCATTTCCTATGACAACATTATTTGAAATATTTACATTTTGCCCTAATGAGCATCTCTTTCCAATTCTTGCTCCACTCTGTATATGACAAAAATGCCATATTTTTGTTTCTTCTCCAATAATCACATCATCATCTATATAACTACTTTCATGAACTTTGTAATTTAACATATTAGTTTCCTCCGTTATTTTATTGCATCTAACAATCGTTTTGCCAATACCTCATATGAAAAATTTTGTACAGCTGCTGCCTGTCCATTAGAACCCATCTTCTCCCTTTGTTCAAGCGGCATATGTAGCATTTGTAATATCCCTTTCCTTAATGCTTCTACACTTTCTGGTTCTACACTAATTCCACAATGGTATTGTTCAACATAATTATTCGCTGCTGTCACTGCATAAAGAATAGGCTTCCCCCCCATCATTGCATCATATAATTTGTTCATCGAAATTCCGAATCTGTATAATGTAGATTTTTTAGCTCCTATATATACACAATCAAATTTCTGTAATAAAGCCGGAATGTATTTTTTTGATATAGAAGGTAAGAATAAAATATTGCTTAATCCTTTGGCTCTCCCTTGCAAACGACTCTTTTCTGTTCCATCTCCTACCAACACAAACAAAATATCTCTATTATCTTTCAAGCTTCTTGCTGTATCAATCAAAGTGTCCAATGCATTGCTCATGGCATGTCCGCCAAAATATCCTACTATAAACTTAGTTTCCCTTCTACATTTTTCTAGTATTTTTCTGCAATCTTTCGGAAGTACTACTTGTTTTTCCCAATCTTCCAACACAACCCCATTGGGAATCCATACAAATTTTTGCTCAGCCATACCATGTTCCATCATATATTTTTTTGTATTTGGTAATAATGAAACCACAAAATCTGAATTTTTATAAGCTGAATCTTCTCCCAACTGCATAGCAATTACAAAGGGATTAGTTTTTGCCATACCTCCTAACTCTATTAGTGTTGCTGGCCACATATCATGAACTTCATGAATCAATTTTGCTTTAGCCTTTTTCGCAACTCTCTGTGCTGCAAAAGTATCAATGGGATATGTAGACGAAGCAATGATCACATCAGGATGTATCTTCTTCACTATCTTTGAAGCATTCCACCATAATTTTCCAACAAAACGAAACATTGTAATAGCACGCTTAACACCGTTTCCTTCATAAGTTCCCGTTTTCACCCAGTAATATGTAATTCCATCAATATTTTCTGTTTCAAAATCATTATTTATCACTGGATTAACTTTTCGTAAATGTGAATAATCCCCTGCTATAATATTTACTTTATGACCCAGTTTTATCCATTCATGTGCCATATAATATGGTCGAAATTCCATTCCCATTTCTGTAGATCCTGCATAATGATTAATTACTAATATATTCATTCTTTCTACCTAACTACAGCTAGCACAGTTCTAAATATCGTTCCAATTTCTTTTACACAGCTAAATCTTCGGATGTCTTCCAAATTATATTTCATCTTCTCCGGAAGTATTTTTTCAACGTATACTTTGTCTACATTCTCTGCATCCCGCAACAATTTAGCTTCATCCCTATATAGAATACTGGCTTCAGAAGTCACTCCTGCCGGAAGTAATAATGTTGCATACATCTCCGGCGTGTAATGCTCTACATAATGAATACTCTCTGGTCTCGTGCCTACCAGTGTCATATCTCCCATAAGAATATTAAGCAATTGCGGAAGTTCATCCAATCGATATTTTCGTAGTTTCTCACCAATTTTAGTGATTCTACTGTCGTTCTGTACCGTTACTTGCGTACCAATCTTATCAGCATCAGCTACCATCGTACGAAACTTGAAAATGCGGAACACACGTCCATATTGTGTTACTCTTTCCTGCCGATAGAATATGCCACCCTTTGAGTCAGTCGCAATCATAACAGCTAGAATTAATAAAATTGGCGATATCAGAATCAAAAGCACAGTTGATACAACTATATCGAATGTTCGCTTTAGAAAGAGGCTTCCTCTTCTTTTATTCAAATACTCATAGTATGGACGTACAGCTTCCGTTTGCATTTTCTTCGGAAGATCTTCCCATTTTCGTAGCATAACTATTATCCTATTCCTTAGAGATATTGTTTCACGATTCTTATATACTTCTCAATGATATAATTCACTTCTTCGTCCGTTAGCTTTGTATGAAGCGGAAGCGTAATCTCATTTGCGAACCTCTGATATGCATTAGGGTAATCTGCAATATCAAATCCTAGGTTCTTATATGCAGTCATCATAGGCAATGGTTTATAATGCACATTGCATGCAATCTCTTCTTCAGCCATTTTGATGATAATTTCGTTTCTCTGTTCCAAGGTAATCCCCGGTACTCTGGTAATATACAGATGTCCGGAAGACTGATGCTCCGGGGTATAATGATTCAAAGTTTCAATTCCTAACGGTCGGAGTGCCGCATCATATTTTGAAATAATTTCTTTTCTCCTGGACAATAATCCTGAATATCTCTTCATCTGTGCAAGTCCGATTCCGGCCACAACATCCGTCATATTGCATTTATACCATGGACCTACAATATCATATTCCCATGCGCCTAACTGCGTTTTTGCAAGGGCATCTTTTGACTGTCCATGAAGGGACAGCAACTGATACTGATGATAGATTGCTTCATTATCCTTACCGGGGATATCACGCCAGGCTACTGCTCCACCTTCCGCAGTTGTAAAATTCTTCACTGCATGGAAACTGAAGTTAGAAAAGTCTGCAATACTTCCTACCGGTTTGTTATGCCAGGCTGCTCCAAAGGCATGGGCTGCATCTGCCATCACAATTACCCTGCCAATTGCTCTCTGAATCTCGTTCGTCGGATGAAATAACTTCCTTTTATTTTCCACAATAGAAAAAATCCGATCATAATCGCAAGGTATTCCTCCCAAGTCTACCGGAATAATCACTTTCGTATTCTCTGTAATTGCTTCTTCTAACTTATCATAATCCATTTCCAGAGAATCTTTCTGCGTGTCAATTAATATTGGAGTTGCGCCTACATGGCATATCACCGAGGCACTTGCTGTATAAGTATAAGCACAGGTAATGACTTCATCTCCTTCGCCGATTCCCAGTAAGCGTAATGTCATCTCCGCACAGGCAGTCTGTGAATTCAGGCATACAGCTCTACTCGTCCCACAGAATTTAGCCACTTCTTTTTCTAATTCTTTTGTTTTGGGTCCTGTTGTAATCCAACCGGATCGTAAAGCTTCTGTTACTTGTTCAATCTCTGCCTCCGTAATATCCGGTGGTGAAAATGGTATTTTCATTGACAGTCTCATCCTTTCATCTGATACGTCGGTACGATTTCCTTAATATCCTCACGGATCTTGTCCGTCTCGTCATAAGCATCTTTATAGATCTTGTCCAACTGCTTTTGAAATACTTCATCATCGAATTCGATGGGTTTTCCGATATAGATCATCTTATTGGCAGTCTTCTTCAATCCCTCTTCGTTCATGAGAAGCTCTTCGTACATCTTCTCTCCGGGACGCAATCCGGTGAATTTGATCTCGATATCCTCACCCGGCTTGTATCCGGACAGTTTGATCAGGTTCGTCGCCAGGTCTACGATCTTCACCGGTTCTCCCATATCCAGTACGAAGATCTCTCCTCCTCTGGCATAGGCTCCAGCCTGGAGTACCAGAGATACTGCCTCCGGTATCGTCATGAAATAGCGGATGATATTAGGGTCTGTCACCGTAACAGGGCCGCCTTCTGCGATCTGTTTCTTGAACAGTGGAATGACACTGCCGTTACTGCCCAGTACGTTACCAAAACGCACTGCCACGAAATTGGTCTGTGACTTACGGTTCATCATCTGGATCACCATCTCACACATTCTCTTGGAGGCGCCCATGACATTGGTGGGATTCACCGCTTTATCTGTGGAGATCAGCACGAACTTCTCCACACCATACTTATCTGCTGCCTGTGCGGTACGGTAGGTACCGAAGACATTGTTCTTGATCGCCTCATTGGGGCTGACTTCCATGAGGGGCACATGCTTATGGGCCGCTGCATGATAGACGATGTTCGGACGATATCTGCGGAAGATATCCTCGATGCGCTCGGTATTGCGGACAGAAGCGATCAACACTACCAGATCCAGCGTCGGATATTTACGGATCAACTCCTGCTGGATCGCATATGCATTGTTCTCATAGATATCGACGATGATCAGCTGTTTCGGCTGATGCCCGGCGATCTGCCGGCACAGCTCGCTTCCGATGGACCCGCCACCACCGGTGACCAGTATAACCTTGTCTTTCACATAGTTCAGGACTTCTTCCGTGTTGATCTCTATCGGGTCTCTTCCTAAGAGGTCTTCGATCTCCACCTCTTTTAATTTTGCCACGGAGACATCTCCGTTGATCAGCTGATACATTCCCGGAAGGGTACGCATCTTGCATCCGGTCTCTTTACAGATATCCAGGATCTCTTTTTTCACATGAGTATTGGCAGAGGGAATAGCAAAGATGATCTCATCCACATTGTACTGTCCTACAGCATCCGCAATTTTATCTCTGCCACCTACAATTGGCACACCGCGTAGAAATTTTCCATGGCAATGAGTATCGTCATCAATTATGCATTTAGGATTCAGATTCAAATATCTACTAGTCTCTATTTCCTTTAGAATCGCATTGGCCGCCGCTCCCGCACCAATGACCATCACATTACTACCCGCCTTTTTTGATCGTAATTCTGTTCGTTTTGAATTTATCAAACGTAGAATTCTATAACTAAACCTAATTATACATGTCATTCCAAACAATAAGAACCAGTATAATACATAATAGCTACGAGGCATTTTTTGATTCAATAGATAACATAAAATTGTTTGTGCTATACTTGCACAGGTAGTAGCGAATACGATATTCAGCAGTTCTGTCGCGCTGGCATAGCGCCATACACTTTTGTACAGCTTCCACAATGCGAAGAAGACCAATGTCAATATGATATTGTAGACAATAATATTTTCAAATTTGATCAGGTATTCCTGAGGGATTCCCTCGAAGCTGAAATCAAAGCGGATATATAATGCAGCAAAGGATGCCACAACGATAGACATGATATCTAATAAGATCAACGCGATAATTCTGTTGATGGGTATTTTCAAAAAGTTCTGTTTCATCTTCTTACTTCCCTCTCGGCACACATAAAAATGATCATAAGTCATTTTATTGTACCACGCAGGGAAGTAAAAAGCAATTTTCACATAAGAATCCACAAAAAATTAAGATTTCGATCGGTCTTTTACCACATAAAATCGGTCATAGATAGAAGTGATCTCATACTTCTCCGGATCGAACAGTTCTCTCTGCCCGGGATCCACGATATACACTACCCGCTCTCCGGACGCCTCATTGGCCGCTACGGTCTCTGCCGTGACATTTTCATAGTGGTAGCGTTCTTTATACGGGAGGAGTTCCACGCCGTCCTGTATGTTGCTGATGCCCTGATAGTAATGCGCATCGATCCGGTGGGTGTACATAGTCAGGATCTCGCCTAAGGTGGCGCCGGCATCGATTCCCTGGGGATCCGGATAGATGTAATAGGCATCGCAATCGATGGTATGTGCGTAGTTCAGCGCCTGTATGTAGGGATCGTAGTAGTAGATCCGGCTGAGTTCTCCCCAGCTGCCAAAATACATCTGTGCCATCATCAGTGCCATCACACCGTAGGCCGCTGCAATAGGCACGGACAGGAGGTGCACCTTCCGGATGCAGCGTGCGATACCGATGCCCCCGATGATCAGGACCGGATAGAATATGATATTGATACGGTTCACTGTCACATTTTTGGTAAGGATGCCTACCCACAGTCCCATGCCCAGCCATGCTAACAGTGCGACATAGGGGTAACGTTCCTTTTTTTCCATTCCCCGGAGTCTGCGGAGGATGCTGACCAGTCCGATGACAAAGAACAGATCCGTGATATAGTACACCGGGCCGAATCTCACCATGGTGTTGGTCACGCTCTTGTCCCCGGAGCCCCAGGTGGTGGTAAAGGTCCAGACGATATTCTCCCACAGCTGTTTCCAGGAGAAGTTAGCGAACAGAATATCAT
>CDZI01051222.1_pt1 | contig 23728 bp, 10 predicted proteins | sample 554811 | NCBI WGS metagenome assembly CDZI01 (sample SAMEA3182110, study PRJEB8094) | gut metagenome | biome: human; feature: gut; material: Stool; isolation source: human stools | place: Canada | collected 2013-04-23
CCAATCGTCTGGCAGTGGAAGTGTATCGGTGGTCGGACGGCAGTTATCTGGAAGACCAGGACATGTGGCGGCTTAGTGGAATACTCAGGCCGGTAGAGCTATGGGTACGTCCCCGGACAAATATCCGGGACTATAGGTTCAGCAGCGACTTGTCGGACGACATGCGTTCAGCTACATTCGGAACCGAAATTTGGATAAGAAACCAGACCGACCGTAAAGTAAAAGACCTGACCGTAGAAATAAACCTGGTGGGGAAAGACAACAGAGGAAATAAACTCGACAAAAAAATGGTGGCTCCCGTAGGTACTATTCAGGCCTTTTCTGAAACGAGCGTCACACTGTCCGAAATGCTCCGGGAGCCTCAACTATGGTCTGCCGAAAAACCGCATCTATATGACATCCACATCAAGCTTCGCAGGAAGAATGAACTTTTGGAATCGTTCGAATACCATTGGGGCATACGGAAAATAGAAATCGCGGGAGACGTCTTCAAAGTCAACGGGAAAGCCGTCAAGCTGAAAGGAGTGAACCGTCACGACTTCCATCCCCGTATGGGATTCTTTGTCGACAGCCGGACGATGGAGAGAGATATCCGGCTGATTAAACAAGCCAACATCAACATGATACGCACGTCCCACTATCCACATCTGCCATTGCTGTACGAGCTATGTGACAAGTATGGAATCTACGTAATGGACGAAGCGAACCACGAAAGTCATGCCTACGGTTTGGGGAACAAAGTATTAGGAGACAACCCTCAATGGACACTGGCCCATGTGGACCGGGCAGTAGCCGTGGTGGAAAGGGACAAGAACCATCCGTGCATCCTATTCTGGTCATTGGGCAACGAGGGTGGAAGCGGTGCCAATTTGCGAGCTATGGCAGACACAATCCGTGCCTTAGACCCCACCAGACCGATATACGACGATACAGACCGCACCGTATCCGATGTCTATGACGAAGCTTATCTGCATCCCAACGCTTTGAAGGAACTTGGCGAGAAAATAACCGACCGCCCCGTATTCATGAGAGAGTATGCCTACGCCATGGGAAATTCCATCGGCAACCTCAAGGAGTATTGGGATGTGATTGAAAAGGACGAAAGTATTATCGGAGCTGCCATTTGGTGCTGGGTAGACCAAGGCATTCCTAAAAAGCTTAACGGTGCACCGTTAAGTTTCGGCGAGAGCCCCTCGTCACTCCCATTACTGCCCGATGAATTCTGGGCGTATGGAGGAGATTTCGGGGACTATCCCAACGACGGTCCCACCGGCATTAACGGGCTGGTATCTCCCGACCGGGTGCCTCACCCCCATTACTATGAAGTACAAAAAGTATATCAATACATCAAGTTTGAAAAGAAGGGAACACAGCAAATCAAATTGACCAACGGGTATGCGTTTTCCGATTTGGATGAATTCGATTACAGCTATGAGTGGATATGCAACGGAAAGGCTGTACGCAACGGCGACCTCCACTTGTCCGAAGGGAATCTGCTGGAGGTACCTTCAAGACCGGATAAGTGTGGGGAACTTTGCCTCAATGTATATGCCACGTTGAAGGAATCCACGACGTGGGCAGAGAAGGGCTTCAAAGTTGCCAAGGAACAACTTACGTATCATGACTATGAATTCCCACAATTGAAGGATGACGGCGGGAAGGCCACGTTTAAGGAGACACCCGAAGCGGTGGAAATTATAGCCGCCGATGCCTTGTTCACCATAGAAAAAGGTACCGGTGCTTTGGTGAGTTGGCGAGTCAAGGGAGAAGAGTTGTTGCACAGTGCCTTGGAACCCTATTTTTGGAAACCGGCAAATGACATTCAGGTCCGCAACGGCTACAATGAACGTTTGAGCGCTTGGAAAAATGCAGAGCAAAAACGTATCGTAAAGGCATACCAAGCAACCGTAAACGATGGTATGGTGATAGTGGATGCCAGTCTCTCCCTCCCCCGGATAGGAGCCGGTTACCATCTCCGCTACACTGTGGACGGCAAAGGCCGCATACAAGTAGAAGCAACCTATCAGCCTGAAAAGGAAGATATTCCGCTGATGCCCAAATTCGGTATGCGCATGAGAATGCCCTCGGCGCTGAACCGGATAGCCTGGTACGGACGCGGCAAGTTCGAGAACTATCCCGACCGCAAGAGCTCCGCTTTCCTGGGAGTCTACGAGTGTGGCATACACGAATTTATCACGAACTACATCGTACCGCAAGACAATGCCAACCGGTGCGATACACGCTGGTTCATGCTGGGAGACAGTGAGCGATGGAAAATACAAGTCAAAGGCCTGCAACCCCTATGTTTCCGTATATGGCCCTACGGGGAAGAAGACCTAGAAGGGAAAGAACATGCGCACGAACTGCCCGAACGCGACTTCATCAACCTGAATATCGACTCCAACATACACGGAGTAGGTGGAAACGACGGATGGGGCGCACAGACCATGAAGCCATACACCATTGACGGCAATCGCTCCTACCGGTATGGGTTTATCATGGAGTATATGGACAAAACAGAATAATCCGTTCATCAATGCATTCAAAAAGGGAATAAACATTTTGTAAACAACAATAAAGGTATGAAAAGAAACATCTTTAAAACAATTCTCCTATCCGCCTGCATCCTGCAAGGGGGCAGTGCATTGGCACAACAAGAGAAAGCAGAACCGGGCAAGTTCTCACCTACCTGGGAGTCATTGTCCCAATACGAAGTGCCCGAATGGTTCCGCAACGCCAAATTCGGCATATGGGCACACTGGGGTCCGCAATGCCAACCCGAAGCCGGCGACTGGTACGGTCGTGGCATGTACGAAGAGGGCGGTGCTGCCTACAAGTGGCACTTGGAGCATTACGGACATCCTTCGGAATTCGGCTTCAAGGATGTAATCAACGAATGGAAAGCCGAAAAATGGAACCCGGAGAGGCTGGTAGCCCTTTTCAAGAAAACCGGTGCCCGATATTTCTTTGCCATGGGCAACCATCACGACAACATGGACTTGTGGGACAGTAAATACCAGTCATGGAACTCCGTCAACATGGGCCCCAAGCGAAACGTACTGGGTGAATGGGAGAAAGCGGCTCGCAAAAACAAACTGCCCTTCGGTGTCAGCATCCACTCCTCCCATGCTTGGACATGGTATGAAACTGCACAAGGAGCCGACAAGAAAGGCCCATACGCAGGAATCTCCTACGATGCCCGCGTAGTGACTAAGGAAGACGGCAAGGGAAAATGGTGGGAAGGCTACGACCCGCAAGAGCTATACGTACAGAATCATGCCCTGAGCGGACATGCTTGGGTGGCATGGGACTGGCCCGAAGGAACCTCTGTCCCCCCGCAGAGCTACTACGACAACTTCTTCGACCGCACAGTGGACATGATAAACAAATATCATCCCGACCTGGTCTATTTCGACGACAGCATACTCCCCTTCTGGCCCATCAACGATACGGGGCTGAAAGTCGTGTCGCACTACTATAACCAAAACATGAAGCTTCACAAGGGCAATCTCAATGCCGTAGTCTTCGGAAAGAAGCTGGAAGCTAAACATAAAGAGGCCATCGTATGGGATGTAGAAAAAGGGGTTCCATCGGAATGCCAGGACAAGGCGTGGCAAACCTGTAGTTGCCTCGGTACTTGGCACTATAACCGCTTTGCTTACGAAGACAACTGGTATAAATCAGCCGAGACCGTCATCCACATGCTCATTGACATCGTCAGTAAAAATGGCAACCTATTACTAAGCGTACCAATGAAAGGAAACGGCACCATCGACGACAAGGAAGAAAAAATTCTGGAAGACATAGCCGCCTGGATGGAGGTGAACGGAGAAGGAATATTCGACACACGTCCCTGGTGTATTTATGGTGAAGGTCCCTCCACAGAAACAGCAATACCTTTGGACGGAGCAGGATTCAACGAAGGCAAGAACGCACCCTACACTTCTGCCGACATCCGGTTTGTGAAAAAAGGGAAATACTTGTATGCCCATATCATGAAATGGCCCTCAGACGGAAAAATACAGATAAAATCACTGGCTACCGGCAGTCCCTACTGCAAAGGAGAAATCGAAAAGGTAGAATTATTAGGAGGTGGAAAGGCAAAGTTCAGAAGAACTTCCAAAGGCTTGCTTATTGACCTTCCCAAAGACAAGACACCCAATCCTATTTCTTTGGTACTGAAAATCACTAACCGTTAAACTGCTGATATTGTATGAAAAAGGGATTTTTTTTAAGACTATTTGTCCTGCTGATGCTGACATTTTTCATAGCAGAACAAGGCAGAGCACAAACCTACCAACGCACCTCACAAGGCATAAAAAGCACTGTGCAAGGTATAAATATAGATATTAGCTTCTTCTCTCCTGTCACAGTGAGAATCTTAAAATCGCCTGACGGCTGGAAGTATACCAAAGAAAGCTTGTCGGTCATCGGGCAACCGGAAAAAGTAAAACTATCCGTCTCTTCGAAAGGGGGCATATTGACTATCAAAAGCCATCAGCTTACAGTCCATCTCAACGAAGAGACCGGACAAATAACTTTTGCCTCTTCCGATGGAAAATCGCTGTTGCAGGAACAAAATAAAGGCGCACGTTTTGATGATTTCAACGATGCCGGCACAAAAACCTTCAGCGTTTATCAATCGTTCACCTTAGAGAAAGACGAAGCTATTTATGGATTGGGACAATTGCAAAACGGCAAAATGTCGCAACGTAACCAGACCAAACGCCTTATCCAAGACAATCTTGAGGATGTGATTCCCTTCTTCCAGTCCGTCAAAGGCTACGGTCTCTTTTGGGACAACTATTCGCCAACCATCTTCAAAGACAATCAAGAAGAGACATCCTTCCTTTCTGAAGTCGGCGACTGCATTGACTACTACTTCATGTACGGCGAAAATGCCGATGGAGTAGTTGCCCAGATGCGCTACCTCACAGGACAAGTGCCCATGTTTCCATTATGGACATATGGATTCTGGCAAAGCCGTGAACGCTACAAAAGCCAAAAAGAGATTGTTGGCGTAGTGCAAAAATACCGCGAACTGGGTGTGCCCCTCGATGGAATTATCCAGGATTGGAGATACTGGGGAAGCAACTACCTGTGGAACGCAATGGATTTTTTGAACGAAGAATTCTCCGACCCCAAAAAAATGATGGAAGACATACACGGAATGAACGCCCACATTATTATCTCCATTTGGTCAGCTTTCGGACCACATACCAAACCCTATCGCGAGTTAGACAAAGGGAACATGCTCTTCAACTTCCGCACATGGCCCGAATCCGGTTCCGAGAAGTGGCCTCCCAATATGGACTATCCATCCGGTGCCCGCGTGTACGATGCCTACCATCCGCAAGCACGCGACATCTATTGGAAGTACCTGAACGAGAACCTACGTTCTGTGGGTATAGACGGCTGGTGGATGGACTCTACCGAACCCGACCATTTTCACCCCATTCCTGAAGATTTTGACACGCCCACCTATTTGGGGTCATTCCGTAAAGTACGCAATGCCTACCCTTTAATGAGTGTAGGTGGAGTGTACGACCACCAGCGTGCCGTAACTTCGGATAAACGCGTATTTATCCTTACCCGCTCAGCCTTTGCCGGCCAGCAACGTTATGGTGCCAATACATGGACAGGAGATATCACAGCATCATGGGAAGTTTTGGAGAAGCAAATACCTGCGGGATTAAACTTCTCACTATGCGGCATTCCCCATTGGAACAGCGATATCGGCGGATTCTTCCTATGGCAATATCCCTTGATGCTGGATGACCCGGATTATCGCGAGCTTTATGCCCGTTGGATACAGTTCGGTACATTCTGTCCCATGATGCGATCACATGGGGAAGGTGCTCCCAGAGAAATCTATCAATTCGGCAAAAAAGGCGAGCCAATATACGATGCGATTGAGAAATACATTCGGTTACGCTACAGTTTGTTACCATACATCTACACAACTGCCTGGGAGGTAACTGCCAATCAGTCCAGCTTCATGCGTGCCTTGGCAATGGATTTTGCCCACGATCGCAACGTGTGGAACATCCACAATCAGTATATGTTTGGCAAATCCCTATTGGTATGCCCTGTAACCCAACCCATGTATACCCAAACAGTTTCGGACACCATCCGTGTAGAAGATTTCAGTACCGTTAAGTCTATGCGAATATATCTGCCTAAAAATACGGAATGGTATGATTTTTGGACCAATCAGAAACACTCCGGCGGACAATATATCGTGAAAGATACCCCTATTGACATTTTACCACTTTATGTGAAAGCAGGTTCCATCCTGCCAATAGGTCCCGAAGTGCAGTATAGCACCGAAAAATCATGGGACAACTTGGAGATAAAAGTGTATCCCGGTTGTAACGGCGAATTCACACTTTACGAAGACGAGAATGACAACTACAATTATGAAAAAGGAATGTACAGCACCATTACGATGAAATGGAATGACCGTACTCGCATGCTCACTATTGAAAATCGGAAAGGAGAGTTTTCCGGTATGTTGAAAGAACGGAAATTCAACATAGTAACTGCTGATGGCGCAAAAAAGGCAGTGGCTTATAATGGGAAAAAAGTAACGGTTAAAATGTAATGGTTTCTAAAAACAGCTATTAATTTGCATTATGGAAATAAATACTCGTATGAAAAAATATCATCATTATCTTACCCTTTTAAGTTTATTTATGCTGCTCGGCATCCTGAAATTGCAAGCAGCGATACAACTCCCTGCCATATTTTCCAACCATATGGTGCTACAACGTAACTCAGAACTTACTTTCTGGGGATGGGGTATTCCGGGAGAAACAATTTCCATCGCCCCCGAATGGATGAAAGGAGAAATAATCAAAACCCAAGTCAATAATACGGGGAAATGGTCAGCCCGTGTACCTTCCGGCGAAGCCGGCGGACCTTATGAGATTCGTTTCAGCGGCTCGTCAGAAGTAACCTTGACCGATGTCATGCTAGGCGAAGTTTGGCTGTGCAGCGGACAATCCAATATGGAATGGAGCGCCAACCACGGCATAAAGAACGGAGACGAGGAAACGGCAAATGCCCATTGTCCCAATCTCCGAATTTTTCACGTGGCCAGAATAGCCGCCCCGTTCCCTCAAGAAAACTGTTTCTCGCAATGGACACAGTGCACGCCCGAAACGATGCGCAGCACGAGTGCCCTGGCCTACTTCTTCGGCCGCAACATCCAGGAAGAGCTGGACGTGCCGGTAGGAATCATCGTAGCCGCATGGGGCGGAACCACCGCCGAGACATGGACGCCCCGCGAATGCGTAATGAGCGACCCGGTCTTGTGCGACTATCCGTATGAATCCAATCCTTGGTTTCCGGCTGAAACAGGCACGTTGTACAACAGCATGATTTATCCCGTGATGCCCTACGGCATTGCCGGATGCATCTGGTATCAGGGAGAAGCCAACCAAGGCCGTGCCAGCTCCTACGCCCGGGTGATGCAGCGGCTGATAGGCTCGTGGCGTACCGGATTTAACAAGGAATTCCCATTCTATCTGGTCCAGATAGCCCCCTTCCAATACCACTCCAAAGACAACGGACCGGCACTGCTACGCGAGCAGCAGGCCATGTTGCCCGAAATGCTGGACAAGGTCAAGATGATTACCGTGTCAGATTTGGTGGACAATGTGCAGGACATCCATCCACGTGACAAAAGAAGCGTAGGCAAACGTCTCGCCAATCTTGCACTGGACGATACATACCATATATATGCAGGCCCCTATAAAAGCCCGGTCTTTGAAAGCGCCTGCCGCAAAGGCAACCATGTGACAATCTCTTTCAAAGACATAAAGAACGGACTGGCCGTACACGGGAAAAGGATAGAGGGGCTGATGATGGCCGCAGCCGGCCAGGAATGGCAAGAGGCCCGGGCCAGGATAGACGGGGGAAAGCTGATTGTCCCGGTAAAAGGAATCGAAAGCCCGGTTTCCATTCGCTACTGCTTCAGTGACGCTGCTCAAGGCAACCTTTTTTCAACGGAAGGCATCCCCTTAGCCCCCTTCCGGGCAGACAGCATTGCCTCTTCTGAAAACATTCCGGTTTCTACAGACAGCGCTTTGGAAGAATCTTTTGAATTCTCGCCCAAGTTCTCTACCGGCAATGCCAATCCCCTTCTCGACTTCCAATACATGGCCGACCCCACAGCAGTGGTGCACGACGGCCGCATTTATGTGTACGGTACTAACGACCACCAGCAATATGATGTAGTGGGCCGTAACGGGAAAAACACCTATCAGCACATCCATTCGCTGACGATGGTCTCTTCTGACGACATGGTGAACTGGACTTATCACGGAGTAATCAATGTAAAGGCTCTGGCTCCCTGGGGAATGGCTTCGTGGGCACCTTCCATCGCTTCGCGCAAGGAGGCCGACGGCAAAACCCACTTCTATCTGTACTACTCCAACAGCGGTTCCGGTGTAGGTATGCTGACCGCCACTTCCCCCGTGGGGCCCTGGACAGACCCATTGGGCAAATGTGTGGTAGACGGCAATACTCCAGGACTCGGCAAGTGTAAAGCTCCCTTCGATCCGGGAGTAGTCATCGACGACAAGGGCATCGGCTGGCTCTCCTTTGGCGGGGGCGACAGCGACGACTACATTCCCGGAGACGCACGCATCGTGCGGCTGGCAAATGACATGAAGACGCTGGACAGCGAAATAGTTGAAATAAAAGCGCCATACCACTTTGAAGCAAACGAACTGAACTATCTGAACGGCACTTGGATTTACACCTACAACACCAACTGGAAGAACCGGGATGCATGGCCCCACAAGGATATAGACAAGCCGAGCCGGTGCTGCATGAGCTACATGACGAGTCGCACGCCACTTGAGACAGACAGCTGGACCTATCGGGACAACTACTTCAAAAATCCCGGCGACTATGGCATGTCCGACAGCAACAACCATACACATCTGGTAAAATTTCAAGGGAAGTACTATCTCTTCTACCACTCACTGGGCTTGCAGGACAGCCGCGACCTCAAAGTGGGTGTCCGCAGTATCTGCGTGGAAGAAATAGAGGTGGACGAAAAGGACCTCACTATCCACATGGGCACAGCCACAGCCAAGGGCGTTTCACAAATCAAGCCTCTCGACCCGTTTGCGCAGCAACAGGCCGAGACCACAGCCGCCACACGCGGCGTTGCCTTTGAACCTACCGGACAGACAGGCAACATGTCTGCCGTAGGAAACAAGAGCGGACAGGCCATCTGTGTCCGCGGTGCGGAATTCCCGCAATCACCTCAAGCCATACAGATGAAGATAAAAGGGAAAGGCTCCATCGAAATACACATGGACAGTCCAGACGGTCCGCTCCTATCCACCTTGACCTTTGATACCGATACGTGGCAAACATTGACAAAGCCGTTGGACAAACGGATAAAAGGCAAACACGACATTTACTTCGTATTCGGGAACGGAAAGTTCTTATTTGACGAATGGAAATTCACAAAATAATGAATCCGTCGGCAGAATCTGCCCAGTATCTCTTCACCCTTGTGATGATATCGCTGCACAATTCGAGCCAACACACAACAAGCCAGCAAGTTACTTTGCCAGCGTTTTGCCACCATATTGGCAAAGCTTTGCCAATGTGGTGGCAAAACCTTGCCAACTTGTCGGCAAGAAAGACAAAAGCAACATCGCTGTCCGCAAAGAGGCGGAAGCACGTCCTCAATATAATTCCGCTAACGGGAAAGAGACAGATTGGTTCCATTAACGGGCAGAAGTTTTAAAAAATGGGAAGGATTTGGCACAATAGTTCCGCGCAAATTCTCATTTATCGAACAAAAATTGTATTTTTGCCTGCGACTGAAAAATCAGTAATATCATAGAATAGACAATTCCCGAACAAATATGAGCGAAGATTTTGAAGCACCGAAAGATGATTTGGACAAGGAACTCCCGGCCGGGAGCGAAGAACACTCGGATTACAAACCTGCGGACGCAAAGGATGCCAATATAAAGCACCAACTGAGCGGCATGTACCAGAATTGGTTTCTGGACTACGCCTCATACGTTATATTGGAACGTGCCGTACCCCATATCATGGATGGTCTGAAACCCGTACAGCGGCGTATCCTCCACTCCATGCGCCGCATGGAAGACGGGCGCTACAACAAGGTGGCGAACATCGTAGGACATACCATGCAGTTCCATCCGCACGGTGATGCTTCTATCGGCGATGCTCTGGTACAACTGGGACAAAAGGACTTGCTCGTGGATTGCCAGGGAAACTGGGGTAACATTCTGACGGGTGACAGCGCCGCTGCCCCCCGTTATATCGAAGCACGTCTCTCCAAGTTCGCACTGGACGTGGTATTCAACCCCAAGACCACCGAATGGAAACTCTCTTATGACGGGCGAAACAAAGAACCGGTTACACTACCGGTAAAATTCCCACTGCTGCTTGCACAAGGTGTGGAAGGTATTGCCGTAGGCCTGTCATCCAAAATATTACCACATAACTTCAATGAGCTGTGCGATGCTTCCATCAGCTATCTGCACAACGAAGAATTCAAGCTGTACCCCGACTTCCAGACGGGAGGCAGTATCGATGTATCCAAATACAACGACGGTGAACGTGGCGGTGCGATACGCGTGCGCTCCAAAATAGAAAAGATAGACAACAAGACACTTGCCATTAAGGAAATTCCTTACGGGAAAACGGTGGCCAGTGTATGCGACTCCATCGTAAAGGCCAGCGAAAAAGGAAAAATCAAGATACGTAAGGTAGAGGACCTAACATCCGGCAGTGTGGAAATATTAGTGCATCTAGCCCCGGGTGTATCATCCGACAAGACCATCGATGCCCTCTATGCCTTCACCGACTGTGAAGTGAGCATCTCTCCCAACTGCTGTGTCATCGACGACCAAAAGCCCCACTTCCTCACCGTGAGTGATGTATTGCGCAAATCAGTCGACAACACATTGGCACTGCTACGCCAGGAACTGGAAATCCGTAAGGGAGAGATACTGGAAAGCCTGCATTTCGCTTCACTCGAAAAGATATTCATTGAAGAACGTATTTACAAGGATAAGGAGTTTGAACAAGCCAAAAACATGGATGCCGCCTGCGAACATATCGATGAGCGCCTGACTCCCTACTACCCGACTTTTATCCGCGAAGTGACCAAGGAAGACATCCTCCGGCTGATGGAGATAAAGATGGCACGTATCCTCAAATTCAACTCCGACAAGGCAGAGGAACTGATAGCACGCATGCGAAAGGACATAGAGGAGATAGACTGCCATCTGGCAAACATCGTGGAATATACCGTCGACTGGTTCCGTATGTTGAAGGACAAGTACGGCAAAGCCTTCCCCCGCCGCACGGAACTGCGTAACTTCGACACCATCGAAGCAACCAAAGTCATCGAAGCCAACGAAAAGCTGTACATCAACCGCGAAGAGGGTTTCATCGGAACTGGATTGAAGAAAGACGAATTCATAGGCAACTGCTCGCCCATAGATGACGTGATTATCTTCTTCCGCGATGGAAAATATATCATCACACCGGTGGCCGACAAGAAGTTCGTGGGCAAGAATATACTTTATGCCAACATTTTTAAGAAGAACGACAAACGTACCATCTACAATGTCTGCTACCGTGACGGCAAGGAGGGGACAAGCTATATCAAGCGTTTTGCCGTCACTTCCGTGGTGCGTGACCGCGAATACGATGTGACGCAAGGTACTCCCGACTCCCGTATCACCTACTTCACCGCCAATCCCAATGGAGAAGCTGAAATCATCAAGGTAACCCTGAAACCCAATCCCCGTGTACGCCGTATTATCTTCGAGGAGGATTTCAGCAACATCAATATCAAGGGACGGCAGGCCATGGGAAATATACTCACGAAACTCCCCGTACACAAGATAGCCTTGAAACAACGTGGAGGCTCCACGCTGGGTGGACGGAAAGTCTGGTTCGACCGTGATGTGCTACGTCTCAACTACGACGGGCGCGGAGAATATCTCGGAGAATTCCAGAGCGAAGACACCATCCTTGTCGTACAGAACAGCGGAGAGTTCTATGCCACCAACTTCGACTTGAACAATCACTATGACGATGGCATACGCGTATTGGAGAAATACGATCCGAACAAAGTATGGACCGCCGTACTCTACGATGCCGACCAGCAGAACTATCCTTACATCAAGCGTTTCTGCTTCGAGGCAACCGCCCGCAAGCAAAACTACTTGGGAGAAAACAAGAACAGCAGCCTCATTCTGCTGACAGACGAGTGCTACCCGCGTTTAGAGGTGGTGTTTGGCGACCACGACAATTTCCGAGAGCCGATGGTGGTGGAAGCCGACGAATTCATCGCCGTGAAAGGCTTCAAAGCAAAAGGTAAGCGCCTGACCACCTATACTATAGAAACCATCAACGAATTAGAGCCTACCCGCCAACCTGAACCCTCGCAGAAAACCGAAGAGCAGGAAACGGATGAAGAACCGGAAATTCTGGACCCCGACCACGGTAAAAGCGAAGGGGACATACTGGACGAGATGACAGGACAGATGAAACTCTTTTGATGAAGGACGGAAATGAAGTATTAGTGGCTAACGATTACTAATTTGTAATTGATAATTTAATATGTACATATACAAGATAATAATCCTATGCGGACTGCTCTTGGGAAGTGTCGGACTGAAAGCACAAGAAGCACAATGCAGCATCGACCGGAAGCTACGGGCTGACTCCACCAACCGTAACCGTATTATCACCCGTGCCACCATGTATGGTGTCGGCTTCACCAACGTGTTCGACACTTATCTTTCACCTCAGGAGTATAAGGGAATCGATTTCCGTATCTCCCGCGAAAGCATGCGGATGACACGGTTGATGGACGGCAACGTGTCTCTGCAAACTTTCTTCCAGGCAGACTTGGGATATACACACAACAAAGTAGACAATAACAATACATTCTCCGGACTGGCCAACTGGAACTACGGCCTGCATTATAATTTTCCAATCACGGGCAATTTCAAACTGCTTGCCGGAGGAGTCGGCGACTTCAACGGTGGCTTTGTCTATAATCTGCGCAACGGAAACAACCCCGCCCAAGCACGTGCCTATATCAACCTTGCCGCATCTGGAATGGCTATTTGGGACTTGCGCATCAAGAACCGTCCCATCACACTACGCTATCAGGTAAATCTTCCTTTGGCAGGTATCATGTTCATGCCCAACTATGGACAGTCCTACTACGAGATATTTACGTTAGGACATTGGGACGGAGTAGTGAACTTCACCTCCCTGCACAACCAGCCCTCTCTGAGACAAATGCTGACCGCAGACTTTCCGGTGGGACGTGCCCGGATGCGTTTCGCTTACATATGGGACGCACAACAGTCCAAAGTAAATGAAATAAAGACACATACTTACTCGCATGTATTCATGGTGGGGTTCGTAAAGGAACTCTATCTGTTTCCTAACAAGAGAAAGTAAAAAGTGACAAGGTGATAAACGATAAGATGATAAGGATAATGTGCATGAAAAGAAGATATATTTTAATAATTTGGAGTATCCTACTCACGTTATTGCCCCTATTGAACGGATGTATTCGTGAGGAAGAGTTCGACAATACCCCACAAGGCAATTTCGAAGCCTTGTGGAAAATAATAGACGAACAGTACTGCTTCCTGGACTACAAGCAAATAGACTGGGATGCCATCCATGACAAGTACCAGCCACTCATTACCCCGGGAATGAGCTACGACGGTCTATTTGAAATATTAGGTAACATGCTTGCCGAGTTAAAAGACGGACATGTCAACTTGTACTCTTCTTCCAACATGGCGCGCTACTGGGACTGGTATCTGGATTATCCTCGTAACTTCAACGAAAGTATCATTGAAAAGTACCTGGGAAGAGACTACCGCATTGCTGGAGGCGCCAAATATACCATATTGGAGGACAACATAGGATATATCTATTACGGTGATTTCTCCAGCGGCATCGGAAACGGCAACCTGGATGAGATTCTGTTATACCTTTCCGCTTGTAACGGCCTGATTATCGACGTGCGCAACAATGGTGGCGGCAACCTGACAAACGCCACCCGAATGGCACAACGCTTCACGAATGAAAAAGTACTGACGGGATATATTCAGCACAAGACCGGCAAAGGCCATAGCGATTTTTCAGATCCGACTCCCATTTATGTGGAACCTTCCAACAGTATCCGCTGGCAAAAAAAGGTAATTGTCCTGACCAACCGTCATTCCTATAGTGCAACCAATGATTTTGTCAACTCCATGCGCTGTTTTCCCAATGTCACCCTGGTTGGTGACAAAACCGGCGGCGGGTCGGGCCTGCCATTCTCTTCGGAACTGCCCAACGGATGGGGGGTACGCTTTTCTGCCAGCCCGCACCTCGATGCCCAAAAACAGCATATCGAGTTCGGCATCGACCCGGACAAGAAAGTGGATATGAGCAAAGAAGATGAGAACAATGACTTGGACACCATCATTGAGGAAGCAAGAAAAATACTGAAAGTGACTTTCTAAAACGACTTTATCTACAAAACAATTTGCCAAAACGAAAATTCTTTCTATCTTTGCTCCCGCTAATCGGAATTATTCCGCGGATGTGGCGTAATTGGCAGCCGCGCCAGACTTAGGATCTGGTGCCGTGAGGCGTGTAGGTTCGAGTCCTATCATCCGCACAATCCCTATAATAAATTTCAAAAGACAAACAACTAAGAGGGGAGGATATTCATTAAGAAACATCCTCCCTAACCGCTTCAAGTACCTTTTTTATCTCATCAAAACACAATATTTAGAATACTTATTGTATCTTTGCTTCCAAGAAACACTTCGATTAACCTGAAAAAATGAAACAAAATACGATAAGACCGATGCTTTTCAAGTATTGGGTAGTGTGCCTTCTATTGTTCATCCTCTTCATCCAGGCCAGGGCTTCTTCCTTCATGCCCGCCGTCACCAACTATCTTGCCAAAGACTATGAAGCCGGTTATCAGAACTGGGCATGTGCGCAAGGCAGCAACGGCGAAATGTATTTCGGCAACAGCCAGGGGCTCCTGGTATATGACGGTTATCGCTGGACTCTCCACAAAGTGCCGGGGAACCATATTGTCCGTTCGGTGTATGTGAAAGAAGACCGTATCTATGTGGGGGCATTCGAGGAATTCGGCTATTTCAAGTATTCGGAGGCAGGCACTCTCCGGTACCATTCTTTGAGCAAATTCCTGAAAAATTTCCCCATGGAGAACAACGAGATATGGAACATTGTAGAGCTGGACGGTCGCATCTACTTCCAGTCGTTCAGCGCCTGGTTCTCCTACGACGGGAAGATGGTACACGCTTTCCGCAACAGACAGCAACAGCCGCTCTACTTCTACACCCAAAACGGACATATCTACACACAGATGATTGATGAGGACTTCTATGAATTCGACGGCAAGGATTTCCTTCATCTCTTCCCCCGCAGCCAAGTGAACGATGACAATGTAGTGGCATTACTGCCCGACGGGGACGACAGCTTCCTGATGGTCACAGAGAATAACGGATTGTTCCGCTACAACGGTGACATCACCCCCTGGAAAACAGACATTGATGCAGAGCTGAAGAAACAGCGGGTGAACCGCGCCGTCATGACCAATGATTCCATATTCATGATAGGTACAGTCTTGAATGGCATATACGCCATCGACCGCAAAGGACATTGCCTCTGGCACTTCAATCTGGATAACCGTCTGGACAACAACACAGTCCTGGGCTTGTTCTGTGACAAAGATAACAACGTATGGGCAGCATTGGACGACGGCATCGCATACATCCACCACAACTCACCCGTCATGCTGCTGACTCCTGCCAACCATGAAACCAAACTGGGCATGGTGTACGACATAGCCCACCGGGGCGACTGTTTCTATCTGGCCACCAACCAGGGCTTGTACGAATACCACCAGGTTACCGAGAATCTGCGCCTGCTTCCCCATACTGAAGGACAGAACTGGTATGTGAAGGACATTGACGGGCAACTCTTTGCAGGCAACAATGCCCATACCTTATTAATAGGCGAAAAAGGGAATGTTTCCGTCATAAGCAATACCAACAGCAGTACGTGTCTGATAAAGTGCACCCTCTATGGCGAAGAGATACTGTTGGAATCATCCTACGCCAATTTGCGTATCTATAAAAAGAAGAACGGGCAATGGACCTTTTCGCATGTCATAGACGGCTTCATTGCACCGGTCATGCACTTGGAGGTGGACCAAAGCGGTGTCATCTGGGCTTCACACATGTATCAGGGAGTCTATAAAATAGTCTTGAGCGATGACTTGTCGGCTGTAAAAAGCGTACGGCACATCTCCCATTTAGGCTCGGAATATATCATCGGCCCTATCCAAGTAATGAAAATGCGAGGACGTATCGTCTTTTCCAGTCCCAACGGCTTCTATACCTATGACGACATCACCCGGCAGATTATCCCCTTCCAAAAGCTGAATGCCATTCTGCCTTACATCAGGAATGCTCATTCTGTGGTATCCGTCACGAACGACCGCTTCTGGCTGTCCGGTTCACATGAGTACGTACTGGTAGAGTACGCAGAAGGAGAGTACATCGTGAAGCAGCGCATCCTCATCGAACTGTTTGATTCTCCATGCATAGAGAACTACAACAATGTGTTCGTCGACAATGACGTTGTCTATTTTAATCTGAACAACGGAATCGCCAGTTACAGCAAAAACACAGACAGCCTCAGTCCTACTCTGGAGTCCGCCCTCTCACTGAGCTCGGTCACTGCTTCCTCTTCCGATAAAAAGGAGAAACGCCTGCCTCTGTCTGGAAATGTCGAACTGGAAAGCAATTACCGGGATTTGCTGTTCTCAGTAAGCCTGCCGCATTACAATAAATTGTCCGTACATTTCCATTATGTCCTGCAAGGAGGACAAGGCATGGCGCTGACATCGGACCTGAAAGAGCCCGAAATCCGCTACGGTAGCCTGGATTACGGAGAATACACATTCCAGGCAGAAGCCTATAATGATTTGGGACAGAAAATCGGTGAGGTGGAATATCATTTTGCCATAGCCCGCCCTTTCTACCTCTCCTATTATGCCTTTGCGCTCTATCTCATAGTTCTCACAGCGCTTGTCTACTTTTTCTCCAAGTGGCGCGCCAACCGTGCCATGGAAAAGAAACGGAAGGAGTATGAGGCAGAGCAGGTGCAGCAGAACATCAAGATGCGCGAGCAGGAGCATCTGATAACTCTGCAGCAACAGCAATTGCTGGAAGCCGAGTTGTCGGCAAAGAGTAAAGACCTTGCCAGCATGGCACTGGGTGTATTTGCCAAGAACGAGGTCCTGGAGAAACTTCGTACTGTCGTACAAGAGTCCCTGGTGAAAGGGCAATATGGACGCAAGAACCTCGAATCTCTGCTGAAGCTCATCAACGAAAACATCGAGACACAGGAATTTTGGGATGTATTCCAGAACAATTTCGACCTGATTCATGAGAAATTCTTCCGTAATTTGCGCGAACGTTATCCCAGTCTTACCGCTACCGACCTCCGTTTTTGTGCGCTGCTGCGCCTGAATCTTTCTACGAAAGACATTGCGCAAATGACCAACCTCACTATCCGGGGAGTAGAGGCAGCACGCTACCGTTTGCGCAAGAAACTGGATATCCCCGACGGAACGGGATTAGTGGATTTTCTCATCGACTTGAAATAAAGCGGCTACAAATCATTCAATCATAACAAACTGATTATTAGAAACAAGTAACACGAAAACGTAGTAAAACGGTACCCATTTTTACCCTAAACGTATTATCGTGGTAGTGTTTTTTTTTGCCTTACTTACCGTAATTACTTCCTTTGCCGGCAGAATTATTAACTCTTAAATTTAGTTTATGAGAAGGCAAACTTTATTTCTTCTATTCATGATTTTGTTCTCATTGCCACTGACAGTTTTGGCACAAGGAACAAAGACAGTTAAAGGAACTGTTGTTGATCAGAACAACGAACCGATTATTGGAGCCACGGTTGTAGTAAAAGGCTCTACTATTGGAGCAGCTACCGACCTCGACGGTAACTATGTACTGAACGGCGTCCCCGAAGACGCAACTCTCGTATTCAACTATTTGGGCATGTTGCCGCAGGAAATAAGCGCTGCGGGACAATCCGTCATTAATGTAAAGCTACGTGAAGATGCACAACTACTGGAAGAAGTTGTTGTTATCGGTTACGGTTCGGCCAAGGCGAAAGACCTGACGGCCCCGATTGACGTTGTCAAAGAGAAAGAACTTATCAATGTTCCTACCTCCTCCCCGATGGCAGCATTGCAGGGAAAGGTACCGGGTGTTAACATCATCAATTCGGGAACGCCGGGCGAAGGTCCTAAAGTGACCATCCGTGGTATGGGTTCCTTCGGTGACACCTCTCCTCTCTATGTAGTGGACGGAATGTTCTACGACAACATCAACTTCCTGAACAATTCCGACATTCAGGACATGACCATCTTGAAAGACGCATCCGCATCTGCCATCTACGGTGTACGCGCCGCCAACGGTGTTGTAATCATCACCACCAAGAAAGGAAGCCGCAACCAGGATGCCAAGATTACCTATAACGGTTATGTAGGTATTCAGAAAGCCACCAACCTGCTGGAGATGTGTAACTCTCACGAGTATGCCACCATGATGTTGGAAGCCAACCCGGAAGCTTACCGGTCGATTTTCGAAAAGTCAGTAGCCGAATTCGGAGGCAATATGGAAAACCTGCAATTCAATGCCGATACCAACTGGTATGACGAACTGTTGCGCACAGCCATGATGACCAATCACAGCTTGAATATCTCCGGTGGTACGGAAAAAGCGACCTACTCTGCCGGCATGAGCTATCTGGCACAAGACGGTATCATGGACGTGGAAAACTACTACCGCCGCTTGAACTTCCGTGCCGCCCTTGACTACGAAGCCCGCAAATGGCTGAAAGTAGGCTTCAACGGCGTATTCAGCAACTCGCAGCAGCAGCTTCCCAAGAATGCCGCATGGCAACAGGCATACAACACACCGTCTATCATCCCGGTGTATGATGACCGCCGCGACGATGCCGTGTTCCCTAAGAAGTACACATCGCCCGAGCAGGTGGGCTTGACCAACAACTTCAACAATCCGGTAGCCACTGCCAACTATTACGACAACCGGAACGAGACCTACCAAGTGCTGACCAACTTCTATGCACAGCTCAACCTCATCCCCGACAAGCTGAATATACGCAGTAGCTACAGCTACGACTACTCAATGATTCGCGGTTCTGAGTTCACTCCTACCTACTATGTAGGCACCAACCAGAAGAAAGAGGTTACCGAACTCACTAAAAAGAACACTAACTACTACAAATATATATGGGACAACGTGGCCACTTATACTGACAAGTGGGGCAAACACTCCTTTACCGGTATGCTGGGTGCATCCATGCGTCAAGAGCAATACCGCCTGCTCGAAGGTACCGCCACCAACGTGCCCGAAGGTGAGGACGTGTGGAAATACATCGCACTGGGCAACAAGGAAGGCGCTACGGTGAAAGACGACGGCTGGAAATACCGCGGTCTCTCCTATTTCACCCGACTGAATTACAACTACAACGACAAGTACATGTTGATGTTCACCTTCCGTGCCGACGGCTCGTCCAAGTACAACGACAAATGGGGCTACTTCCCCTCCATCGGTGCCGCATGGGTCATCTCCCAAGAACCGTTTATGAAGAACCAGAATATCTTCGACTACATGAAGCTGCGTGCCAGCTGGGGTAAGCTGGGTAACGACAAGATTGCTGCCAGTGCAGGCTTCGCAAGCATACAGAACGTACAGTCCGTATTCGGTCCCAATACCGCCATCGACGGATTCATCAACACCACCAACTTCAGCTGGCTGGGTTGGGAAGTAGTGAACGAAACCAACGTGGGCGTCAACTTCAGTACACTGAAGAACCGCTTGAACGCCGACATCGACTGGTACTACCGTCTGACTGACAACGCCGTGATTTCACCCAAGCTCCCGATGAGTGGCGAGCTGCTGGCCGGCAACAACGGACAGATTCTGAATACCGGTATCGACCTCTCCTTGAACTGGAACGACAAGATTGGCCAGGACTTCAATTACAACATCGGCGTCAATCTCTCTTATCTGCATAACGAAGTGAAAAGCCTAAAAGGAAACATGAAAATCATCAAAGGCGGAAAGACCGTGAATATGGTGGGCGAGACGATGAACTCATTCTATGGCTACAAGGTCATCGGCATCTACCAGACTCCTGAACAATGTGCTGCCGACCCCATCGCCGTGGCCAACGGACTGGAACCCGGCGACTTCATCTACGAGGACGTGAACGGCGACCATGTGATAGACGGAAACGACAAGCAGGTGTTGGGCTCATACGTGCCCAGCTTTACTTATGGCTTCAATGCCGGATTCTCTTATAAGAACTTCGACTTCAGCCTCACTACCTACGGACAAGCAGGCGGCGAACTGTGGAACCGTAAGCGTGCCCTGCGCTATGCAGCCGACTACTATAACTTTGACCGTGCACAGTATGAGAACCGCTGGACGGGTGCAGGCTCTACCAACGAACATCCGTCGGCCAAGGCTCTTCTCAAAACCTGGAACAAATCAGACAGTAACAACGCTTCCTATTTCGTAGAAAGCTCCGATTACTTCCGCATCCAGAACATCACGCTGGGCTACTCGTTCAAGAACTTGAAGATAGGCAGCTACGTGATGCCGGGACTCCGCCTCTCATTGACGGCCGACCGCCCCTTCACTACCTTCAAGGCCAACAGCTTCACACCTGAAGTGTCGGATGCCGAAGGTTGGGATACCGAAGTATACCCTCTGACTTCAACCTATACTTTCGGAGTGCAAATAGATTTCTAAACCCTAAAACGTAAAACAATGAAATTCTTAAAGAAAACATTCGCATATATACTTCCGGCCATGATGGTACTGGGAGGAGCTACCGCTTGCACCGATTTCATAGAAATCGATCCGGAGAACAAAGTTCCCGAACAAGGCGTGGACTTTACCAACAAGAACAATATGTACCAACCCGTAGTGGGTGCCTACTCCAAAGTACGCACACAGGGCATGCACTGGTGCAACGCACTATTGATGTTCACCCGCGACGGTGACGTGTGGTCGGGCCGTACCGATGACCAGGGCGATGCCGTGGCCTTCGGACGCAAGTTCAACTACAACAACTCATTCTGGGCACTGAACCAGGTATGGATGAACTTCTACGACATCATCCGCATCACCAATGCCGCCCTGCAAAGCCTCGACGGTTATGCCGAATATCTTGCTGCAGGAAGCGAAGATTACAAAACCTACGAATCCTATTGCGGCGAAGTACGTACCATCCGTGCATGGGCCTACTATTGTCTGGTGACCAATTTCGGTCCCACCGTCATCTACCGTGACAACCTGCAGACCGATTTTCGCCGTTCTACCGTAGAGGCCGTATATAATTATATGCTGGAAGATTTGAACTACGCCATCGACAAACTGCCCCGCATGCGTCCCAACCAGATGGAACACAAGGGAGCCGTGACAGCCTTCACCGCCCAAGCATTGGCCGCCCGCATCTATCTGCTGAAAGGAGACTATGCACAAGTGGAGACACTGACCGATGACATCATCAAGAACGGTGGATTCCGTCTCTACGACGACTTCTACCAGCTGTTCAAAATTCCCGGAAAGTTGTGTGACGAATCTTTGTTCGAATGCCAGGTAACAGACTACGGCAATGGTTCCGGCGATTACCTGGGCGTAGACCAATGGTTCAATTTCCAGGGTCCGAACATGGCAGAGAGGTATGATGAAGTAGTGAACGCAGACGGTACCATCAGCTACAAGCAAGCCGAAGGCACCAAGTCCATAGGCGGCTGGAATTTCATAGGCTATGAACCCGAGTTCGTGGCATGGGCCGAAGCCCGTGGCGAAGGTGTGCGTGCCGAAACTTCTTTCCTGAAAGCCCTGAGCAAGACGCGCGAGGGTTGGCAGGTAGGTCCCACATCGGCCACCAAGACCGACTGTTGGAACGGCAAAGGTTACCTTCCCTACAATCAGATGACTCTTCCACGTACAACCTACGGAGCCAACAATAATGTGCGTATCATCCGCTATGCCGAAGTACTGCTGATGAACTCCGAAGCCAAAGTCAGACTGGGCAAGGATGGAGACGCAGGCTACAACGAAGTGCGCCGGCGTGCAGGCATGAGCACCAAAACCGGTGTTACCCTGAAAGACGTGATGGACGAACGCCGGATGGAACTTTGCGGCGAATGGTGTGCCCGTTATGTGGACTTGGTGCGTACCGGCGATGCCGCCACCGTACTCGGTCCCAAAGGATGGACAGCAGAAAAGACTTATTGGCCCATACCGGCCAACCAGTTGGACGACCTTCCTGATTTGAAGCTGGAACCCATTGACGGAATTGCCGAATAAATCCGTTCCAATATGGTAAAAAGATTCCTAATCAGTTGTGGAATAGCCTTTGCCGCTCTGGCGGCAAAGGCAACCCCTGACGATTCCATCAAAGTGGTGAAGGGGCAAGTCAGTGACTATTACATCACTGTAACCCAAGACCGTATCGTAAAAGGACACGTACTGGACACCAACCGCCAGCCACTCGCAGGCGCCACAGTCATGTTCTTCGCAAGTCCCATGCACAATACCACTGCCCACGACGGCAGCTTTGCCATCAAAGGAGCGAAGAACGACGTGCACCTGTATGTCTACTATCCCGGGAAAAAGATAGTGAACAGAATCCTGGCACTGGATGAAACCGATATTGAGGTAGTGATGGAAAAAGAGGTACACAAGGCAACCGCAATCTGCCGCCCCGCCCAGGCGACCCGGTGGTATGACCCACAGGCGCCTCTGTCGCGCACCTTCTGCAATCCGATGAACATCAGTTACAACTTCGAGCCTTTCAACAACAATGTGCGTCCCAACGGTTCGTTCCGTTCCTCTGCCGACCCGATGGCTGTGGAATACAAAGGAGAATATTTTCTGTTCTCCACCAACCAGGGCGGTTTTCACTATTCCAAGAACCTGGTGGATTGGGATTTCGTTCCTGCCGGCTTCCAACGCAAGCCTACGGACGACGACCAGTGCGCACCGGCAGCCTATGTAAGCGGTGACACGCTGTTCTATACCGGCTCCACCTACGAAGGCCTTGCCGTGTGGTACAGCACACACCCCAAAACGGGACGTTTCAAACGTGCCATCGAAAAGAATGTGCTTCCCACATGGGACCCCTGCATGTTTCTGGACGATGACGGCAGACTGTATATGTATTATGGCTCCAGCAATGAATATCCGCTAAAGGCGGTGGAACTGGACCGGAATGATTTCTATCCCATCAGCAAGATTCACGACGTGATGATGCTCCGCCCCGAAGAACACGGCTGGGAACGTTTCGGCATGAACAATGACGATGAAGTGACACTCCGCCCATTCACAGAGGGCGCTTACATGACCAAACACAATGGCAAATATTATTTCCAATATGGTGCTCCGGGCACTGAATTCAAAGTCTATGCCGATGGCGTATATGTTTCGGATTCCCCGCTGGGCCCGTTTGTCTACCAGAAGCATAACCCGATGTGCTACAAGCCGGGCGGTTATGTGCAAGGTGCCGGTCATGGAGGCACGTT